>ERZ1643247.31-NODE-31-length-199171-cov-45.375319_pt1 | contig 199171 bp, 178 predicted proteins | sample MGYA00579264_ERZ1643247 | MGnify/ENA primary metagenome ERZ1643247 (study PRJEB29033, sample SAMEA4952262) | chicken gut metagenome | biome: Broiler Chicken; feature: Gastrointestinal Tract; material: Caecum | place: Ireland | collected 2018 | study: Broiler... | reverse complement strand
GGCCGCCGCGGATGATCTCGGACACATAGGCGCCGGAGTTGATGCCCAGCGTCAGCGCGCCCACCATCGTGTAGTTGCGGCTGGAGGCGAAGATGACCATGCTCATGATGAGCAGCTGCACCATCATGGGGGTGCCGCGGATGACCGTGACATAGACCTTGAGCACCGCGTTCACCACACCCAGCACCGGGTTGCGGCGGCGGCGCTGCTGGTCGTGGGTGACCCGCACCAGCGCCACCGCCGACCCCAGGATCACGCCGATGGCCAGCGCCATGGCGGTGACCAGCAGGGTGGTGCCCACGCCCTGGATGTACTGGGTCCAGCGGTCCTCATAGAGGAACGCCTGGTAGAATTTGACAAAGACATCCTGCCAGAACGGGAGGACCTCGCCGTTGCGGGCCAGCTCGGACAGGGTCTCAAACTGTTGGGCCAGGTTCATGCGCCCTTCCCCTTTCTTTTGCAAAATCCGCGCCGACCCGGCAAAAGGAGCGGCCCGGCAGAGGGCCGCCCCTTGGGGTTCGGCAATGATTGGAACCGGCGCTTATTCGGCGCTGATGTACTTGTCCAGAATGGACTGGATGGTGCCGTCGGCCTTCAGCTCGGCGATGGCGGTGTCGATGGCGTCCAGCAGCTGGGTGTTGCCCTTGGCCACGCCGATGGCGTATTCCTCATTGGCATACTCGGTGTCCAGGATCTTCAGGCCGGGGTTGGCGGCGACGAACTCCTGGGCGGGGGCGTTGTCGATGACGACGCAGTCCACCTGGCCGTTGTTCAGCGCCTGCACGGCGGTCAGGCCGTTGTCATAGCGGGTGACGTTCTCTTCCCCGAAGCCGCCGTCCTCCACGCTGGCAGAGCAGTACTGGTCGCCGGTGGTGCCGCGCTGCACGCCGATCATCTTGCCGGTCATGTCGTCGATGGAGGCGATGTCGGAATCCTCCGGCACGATGACCACCTGGATGCCGGCGGCGTAGGAGTCGGAGAAGTCCATGACGGTCTGGCGGTCCTCGGTGACGGTGACGCCGGCCATGACCATGTCGCTCTTGCCGGTCTGGGCAGCCAGCAGGGCGGCGTCAAAGTCCATGTCGTCGATCTGCAGCTCCAGGCCCAGCTTTTCGGCGATGGCGCCGGCGATCTCCACATCGATGCCCTCAAAGCTGCCGTCGTCGGCGGTCATCTCATAAGGGGGGAAGGCCGCGTTGGTGGACATGATGAGCTTGCCCGGCTCGACGGTGGTGACTTCGGCCGAAGCGGTGTCGGAGGTGGCGTCGGAGGCGGCCTCGCTGGAGGCGGCCTCGCTGGAGGCGGTGCTCTCGGAAGCAGCCGGCTCGGAGGCGGCTTCGGAGGAGGCGGTGGAACCGCAGGCGGTCATGCCCAGCGCCAGGCTGGCGGCCAGCAGAACAGACAAAACCTTTTTCATAGTGATTACCCTCTTTTTTGCTGATGTTTGCACAGTGTTCATTCTCCCTCCCCATCGGCGCGGGCCGCGGGGTTCCTCAACGGGATATGACCCAGTATAATGTTGTATTTATGCATTGTCAATGTATATTTATAAATTGTCGCCAAATTTGTGAGCCTCGTCAGCCTGCCGGCCCGGGGGCGGAAGTTTTTTGTGCAGTTTTTCCGCCCGTGGCAGGCCAGGCTTTTCTTTTTGCGCGAAGTGTGGTATATTGGGGGGCAAAGGAATGCGGCCCCGCCCGGGGTGCCGGGCGGCCGCGTTTCCCCGATCCGTCCACCCTGACCCGAACCCCTGAAAGGAGGGCGCCGCCCATGACCCTTGGCAGCTTTCTGGTCCTGCTGGCGGTCTTTGTCGCGCTGGCCATCGCCATCGTGTTCATCTGCAACAACGGCGGCTGGCAGGGCGGCTGCGGCGGCAACTGCGCCGCCTGCCGCCACCGCTGCGCCGATGCCGGCCGCAAAGACCCGAACGACCCCGACGCCGGGCAGCACTGACCGGCCCGGAAGAAAAAAGCCCCCGCCCGGCGAACCGCAGCTGCGAAAACTGCGAAAACGCCGGGCGGGGTTTTTGTGTCTTCAGCCGCGGGCGTCGGCCGTCACTTCGGCCAGGATGGCGCGGATCTGGTCCGGGTCGGTGCCGGTGAGCTGCCAGGTGTAGGTGATCTCATTGGTGACCATCTGCTGCGCCTCGATGCCGGCGGCGTCCAGCCCGGCCACGCTGGGCTGGACGACCTTGGAGTAGGTGGTGCAGTTGACCGCCCTGTCCCCCTCCACCTGGATGGTGTAGCGCAGCGCCTTGTACTCGGCCCGGGCGGCGCTGTCCCGCTGTGCCTCCCGGGCGGCGGCTTCCTCCGGGAAGCCCTGGCGGCGCAGCGCGTCGGCCTCGGCGCTCAGGGCGTCCACCTGAGCCTGGATCAGCGAGGGGAAGGCGCTGGGGCGGAAGGTGACGGTGTAGGTGTCCCCCTTCTGCTGCAGGGTGAAGCCGCCGGTGCTCTCGGGCCAGGTGACCTTGGGCACCCAGTTCAGGTTGGCGGCCGCGGCCATGCCGGTGGTGTCGGGGGTCCAGGTCTCGCCGTCGTACCAATAATAGACCCCGTCCAGCAGCGCGGCGCCGTTTTCAAACAGGGCGGCGCCGGCGGCGTCGCAGGCGGTCATCTTCTGCATGGCGTCCTCGCCGGTGCGCCAGAACCGCTGGGTAACGCTCAGCCCGTCGCCGTCCTGCCCGTTGCCCACCTCCATGACGGTGTGGCTGACCACCGCGTAGTCGGTCAGGGCGGCGGTGTTCTGCAGCGCGTTGAGCAGCGCCCCCGTCTTGCCCGGGTCCGGCCGGGCGGCGCAGCCGGCCAGCACCGCCGCCGCCAGCGCCGCCGTAAAGATCCGCAGCCTTGCCATTCGGCATCCCTCTTCCCTGCCCCGGCAGGGGCACTTCCTTTTATCACCAGTATACCCCGGCCGGCCGGGTGCAGCAATGGGCAAGCTGACCAAAAACCGTCCCCCCGGTTGGAGCAGTGTGCGCAACCCGGCGCCCTGCCGGCGGGCCGGGGCGGGAAATCTGCCCCGCCGCCTTGCACAAACCCCGCAAACCGTTTATACTATGCCTATATATGCGCATCGTTTGTGAAGGGAGGCAGACGCACCATGAAGGCAGAAGGTTTCCGGTTTGACGGCAGCGAGCCCTGCCGGCTGCGGGACCTGCCCTGCGGCGCCGGCAGCCGGGAGAAGGAGCAGAAAGACCGGCTGATCCGCAAGACCGCCGACAATCTGCAGCGGATGGCCGAACTGCAGGACGCCTTTTACGCCGACGGGCGGGAGGGGCTTGTGGTGGTGCTGCAGGCGCTGGACGCCGCCGGCAAGGACAGCATGGTCAAGCATGTGATGGGCGGGCTGAACCCCCAGGGGGTGACGGTCCACAGCTTCAAGCAGCCCGGCAAGGAGGAGCTGGCCCACGATTATCTGTGGCGGGTGAACCGGGCGCTGCCCGCCCGGGGCAGCATTGCCATCTTCAACCGCAGCTACTACGAGGATGTGCTGGTGGTGCAGGTCCACGACCTGCAGAAGACCTACCGCATGGCCCCCCGGGTGCTGGAGGAGGAGAAGCGGGAGTTTTTCCGCAAGCGCTACCGGCAGATCCGCCAGTATGAGGAATACCTGTACGAGAACAGCTACCGGGTCGTGAAGATCCTGCTGCATTTGTCCAAGGACAAGCAGAAGGAGCGGTTTCTTGAGCGGATCGAGACGCCGGCCAAGAACTGGAAGTTTTCGGCCGACGACCTGAAGGAGCGGGCGCTGTTCGACACCTACACCCGGGTGTTTGACGAGGTGGTCACCGAGACCGCCTCCGCCCACAGCCCCTGGTATGTGATCCCGGCCGACCAGAAGTGGTACGCCCGGTACCTGGTGAGCGAGATCGTGACCGACGCGCTGGACCGCTGCTGCCACGAGTACCCGCAGCTCTCGCCCGAGGCCCGCGCCCGGCTGGCCGACTACCGCCGGGCCCTGGAACAGGACGAACAACCGTAACGACAGGAAGGGGAGGGACCGCCGATGGCGCCGATCCGAGTTTTGCAGATCATGCCGGCGATGGATGCCGGCGGCATGGAGACCTTTGTGATGAACGTCTACCGTGCCATTGACCGGGAGCGGGTGCAGTTTGACTTTCTATACCATTACGACAAGCCCTGCTTTTATGACTATGAGATCCAGGCCCTGGGCGGGCGGATCACCAAGCTGACCGTGCGCCAGGACAACAACCTGCCCCGCTACCTGCACCAGCTGGACCAGCTGTTCGCCCGGCATACCGAATACCGGATCGTCCACGGCCATTACAGCGGCTTCGGCATGTTTTACAATGCGGCAGCCCGCCGCCGGGGCGTGCCGGTGCGGGTCGGCCACAGCCACAACACCGCCTACGAGCCGAACCTGATCGGCCGGCTGGACAGGGTGATGAGCGCCCGGTTCAACCGGGACCTGACCGACCGGTTCGCCTGCAGCCGCAAGGCCGGGGAGATGCTGTTCGGGGCCTCGCCTTTCACGGTGCTGCCCAACGGCGTGGATACCGACGCCTTTGCCCGCCACGACCCCGAGGCCCGCGCCCGGCTGCGCGAGCACCTGGGGGTGGAGCCCGGGGAGCTGCTGCTGGGGCATGTGGGGCGGTTTTCGGCCCAGAAGAACCACGCCGGGCTGCTGCGCATCTTTGCCGCGGTGCGCCGGCGCCGCCCCGACGCCCGGCTGCTGCTGCTGGGCACCGGCCCGCTGGAGCAGGAGACCCGCGCCCTGGCCGACCGGCTGGGGGTGGCGGACCGGGTGATCTTTGCCGGGGTGCGCACCAATGTGCAGGCCTTCTACCATGCGATGGACGCCTTTTTGCTGCCCAGCCTGTTCGAAGGGCTGCCGGTGGTGCTGGTGGAGGCCCAGGCTGCCGGGCTGCCCTGCTTTGTGGCGGACACCATCGACCGGGGCGCGGCCTTTGCCAGCGGGGTTGAGTTTCTGCCGCTGGAGAACCCCGAAGCCTGGGCCGACGCCCTGGCCGGGGCCAGCCTGGCCCGCAACCCGCTGGCCCAGACCCAGGCGCTGGCCGCCGGGTTCGATGTGCGCACCAGCGCCGAGATCCTGCAGGCGTTCTACCTGCGCCGCTATGCGGAGGTGACCCGATGAGACCAGCCGCCCCCCTGGCCGCCGTGGTGGTGCCGGTGTACAACGCCGGGGCCTTTCTGCCCGCCTGCCTGCGCAGCATCGCCGCCCAGACGCTGCAGGATTTCCGCTGCTACCTGGTGGACGACGGCTCCAGCGACGGGTCGGGTGCGCTGTGCGAAGCCGCCGGGCGGGAGGATATGCGCTTTGTCGCGCTGCACCAGGCCCAGTGCGGGGTCTCGGCCGCCCGGGCCGCCGGGCTGCGGGCCGCCCTGGCCGACGGCGCGAGGTGGATCGCCTTCTGTGACGCCGACGACCTGTTCCACCCCGATCTGCTGCGGGTGCTGATCGGGGCGGCGCGCTCGGCCAAAATGCCGGTGGCCTGCTGCCTGTACGACAGCTTTTCCGGCGACGCCCCCGCCGACCTGCCCGCCCGGCCCGCCGGCGCCCGGGTGCTGGCCGCCCCCGCCCATCTGGAAGCGCTGCTTCACGACCATGCGGTGGATTTCAGCCTGTGCAACAAGCTGTACAGCGCCGAGGCGCTGACCCCCGCCGACCTGGACAACGGCTATGCCTACAACGAGGACCTGCTGGCCAACTGGCAGGTGTTCAGCCGGCTGCCGGGCTGCGCCTTTGTGGACTTTGTCGGTTACCATTACCGCCAGCACCCGGGTTCGGCCAGCCACCGGCCGCTGAACCCCGCCAGCCTGGACGACCAGCGCCGGGCGGCCATCTACATCCGGGAACATGCCGGGCCCGAGATGCAGCAGTCCGCCGACGCCTTCTACTATGAAAAGCTGGTCTACCTGGCCAGCATGATCCTGCGCCGGGCCGACGCGGCCGACTACCGGGTGCAGTTCAACGAGCTGGGGGTGGGCATCCGCGCCGGGCTGCGGGACCCGCGGCTGGGCAAAAACCCCCGGCTGGCCCTTTCCATCAAGGCGGCCGCCTGGGCCACTGTCCACTGCACCCGGCTGTGGGCCGCGGTCTGCCGCCGCCTGCTGCGGGACAGGCAGTGAGTTTCCCGGCGGCCGCGGCCGCCAGATGTGGGTGAGAGAATGCGATTTTTGTTTGTGCTGGACAGTGTGGAGGCCCCGGCGGCCGCCAACCCGCGGCTGGGCCGGCGGCTGGCGGCGGCGCTGGCCGGGGCCGGCCATGCGGTGACCCTGCTGGAACTGTGGGACGGGCAGACCCCGCCCCCGGCGGTGCCCGGCTGCCGCACCGAGGCCCTGGCCTTTGCCGACGAGGCCGCGATGGAACGGGCGCTGGAAGGCGGCGCGGCCGGGCACAGCCCGGTGCCGCTGCGGCTGGCCCGGCTGGCCCTTCACCCGCAGGCCGCGGGGGCCGCGGTGCGGCAGTTTCTGCTCAAGGCGCCCCGTCGGGTGACCGACACCCGCCGGGCCATCCAGCGGCTGGACGCCCGGACCCCCTTCGACGCGGTCTGCGCGGTGGCGGCCCCCTACCGGGCGGCCTTTGCGCTGGAAAGCGCCCGGCTGCGGGGCAAAAAACTGCTGTGGCAGATGGACCCCTACGCCGCCAACCAGAGCTACCGCGCCCCCGGCGGCTACGACCGGGAACGCCGGCTGCTGGCCGCGATGGACCATGTCTTCATCACCGACCAGGCCCTGCCCGACTTTGCCCCCGGCGGCCCGCTGGCCCCGCTGGCCGGGCGGGCGTCCCGGCTGGGCTTTCCCAGCCTGGTCCCCCCCGAAGGCCCCGCCCCGGCGGTGGATCGGCAGAGCTGCGTGTTCTGCGGCACCCTGTACCCGGGCCTGCGGGAGCCCGGGGCGCTGCTGGCGCTGTTCGGGGCGCTGGGCGGCGGCTGGACGCTGACGATGGCCGGCGGCGGCTGGGACGCCTTTGCGACCGACCGGGCCCGCGCCGAAGCCGCGCTGGGGGACCGGCTGCGGCTGCCGGGGCCGGTCCCGCCCGACCGGGCCCGCGCCCTGGAGCGGTCCGCCGGGGTGCTGGTGAGCATCGGCAACACGGCGGCCAACCAGCTGCCCAGCAAACTGTTCGAGTATGTGGCCGCGGGCAAGCCGGTGCTGCACCTGGCCGCCGGCGACCGGGACGCCGCCCTGCCCTACCTGCGCCGCTGGCCGCTGGCGCTCTGCCTGGCCCCCGGCGACCCGCAGGCCCAGGCCGCCGCGCTGCGCCCCTGGCTGGAGGCGAACGCCGGCCGGCAGCTGCCCTTTGCGGAGGCAGCCCGCCTGTACCCGGACTTTACCCCCGGGGCGGTGGCGGCCCGTTTTTTGCAGGCGCTGGCAGACCCTGCGCCCGAGACTTTGTGAGGACAAGGAGGCAGCCATGCAGGTCCTTTGGCTGGTGAGCATTACGATCCCGGCGGCGGCCGCGGCCTGCGGCCTGCCCGCCAAAGAGGTGGGCGGCGGCTGGCTGACCGGCCAGCTGGAAGCCCTGCGCGCCCTGCCCGACGCCCCGGCGCTGACCGTGTGCAGCGTGGACAGCCGGGTCGGCGCCCTGACCCGGGGCGAGGGGGGCGGGGTGCGGTATGCGCTGCTGCCCGCCGGCGGTGAGTCGGACTTTGCCGCCCTGCTGCGGGGCGGGCAGTTCGACCTTGTTCACATCTGGGGCACCGAGTATCCGGCCGCCCGGGCCATGCAGGCGGCGGCCGGGGCGGCCGGGCTGCCGGTGCTGGTGGGCATCCAGGGGGTGATGCGGGACTGCGCGGCCCACCTGTGCGACGGCGTGCCCGAGCGGCTGCGCCGCTCGGGTCCGGTGCAGCGGGCCATCGACCGGGTGGTACCCGGGGCGCTGCTGGACCGCCAGCAGGCGCTGTACGACCACCTGGCCGCCGGCGAGGCCGCGCTGCTGGCCAGCGCCCGGTTCGTGACCGGCCGCACCGCCTTTGACCGGGCGCTGGCCGCCGACTGCGCCCCGAAGGCCCGGTATTTTGCCTGCAACGAGACGCTGCGCCCCGGCTTTTATACCGGCGCCGGCTGGCGGCCCCGGACCTTCGGCACCGCGCCCAAACTGCTGATGAGCCAGGGCAACTACCCGCTGAAAAACCTGCACACCGCCCTGCAGGCCCTGCCCCGCCTGCGGGAGCGCTGGCCCGGGCTGACCCTGGCGGTGGCCGGCTGGCCGCCGCTGGACAAGGGCCCGCTGCTGCGGCCGGTGATCCGCCGGATGTTCCCCTACCAGACCTGGTGCGCCCGGCTGATCCGCCAGCTGGGGCTGCAGGACGCCGTGCGCTACACCGGCCCGCTGGACGAACCGGCCATGCGCCAGGCATATCTGGATGCCGACCTGTATCTGCTGCCCTCCTACAGCGAGAACAGCCCCAACAGCCTGGGCGAAGCGATGCTGCTGGGCCTGCCCTGCGTGGCCGCCCGGGTGGGGGGCATTCCCGACCTGCTGGAAGACGGCCGGCAGGGGGTGCTGTACGCCCCGGCCGGGGACCCCGACGCCCTGGCCGAAGCGGCGGCCCGGGTGCTGAGCGCCCCCGACCAGGGCACCGCGCTGGGCGCCGCGGCCCGGCAGCGGGCGCTGCAGACCCATGACCCCCGGCAGAACGCCGGGGCGCTGACCGGCATCTACCGGCAGATCCTGGCCCAGCTCGGGCGGGAGGCAGCCCTGTGACGCCGCGGGTCTCGGTCATCATCCCCTGTTACCGGGCGGCGGACACGCTGCGCCGGGCGGCCGCCAGCGCGCTGGCCGGCGCCCCCGGTGATCTGGAACTGCTGCTGGTGGATGACGGCAGCCCCGACGACACCCCGGCGCTGTGCGACGCGCTGGCCGGCGGCGACCCGCGCATCCGGGCGCTGCACCGGGAAAACGGCGGCGCCGGGGCCGCCCGCAACACCGGGCTGGCCGCCGCCCGGGGGGACTGGGTGCTTTTTCTGGATGCCGACGACGAGCTGCTGCCCGGGCTTTGGCAGGCCCTGCCCCCGGCGCTGCAAGCCCGCCCCGGGCTGGTGCTGTTCGGTATGGAGCGGGCCAGCGGCCCCGCCCCCTGCCCGCTGGCGCCGGGGCGCTGGGACACCCTGGCGGACCTGGGCGCCGCGCTGGACCCGCTTTTGTTCGAGAGCGGCTACCTGGCCGCCCCCTACCCCAAACTTTTCCGGGCGGATGTGATCCGCCAGGCCGGGCTGCGCTTCAACGAGGCGCTGGCCGTGAACGAGGACGTGCTGTTCAACCTGGAGTACCTGGCCGCCTGCGGCGCCCGGCCGCTGATCTGCTGCCTGGGCGGCCGATACTACCGCCAGAACGACCTGGCGGGGGGCAGTTTGTCCCGCCGGCTGCGGGGGGACCTGCTGGACGCCGAGGCCGTGACCCGCCCGGCGCTGGACCGGCTGCTGCGCGGCGCCGGCTGGGACGATGCGGAGCGGACCGCCCTGCTGACCAAAAGCCGGGTGCGGGCGGCGCTGAACCAGTACGGCCTGCTGACCGGGCGGGACGGGGCGATGCCCTTTGCCCGGCGGCGGGCGCTGTTTGCCCGCATCCTGGCCGACGGCGAGGCCCGCGCCGCCCTGCGCGCCCGGCTGCGGCAGGACCCCAACCGGCTGGCCGCCCTGCCCTACCGCCTGGGCGCGGCGCTGCGGGCCCCCGGGATGCTGGCCGCCTACACGATGGTCAAAAACCGTCTGCTGGGATTGTGAGAGCGATTTTCCGGCAAACATTGCAAAAGCGGGCAAAAACTGCTACACTGAAACTGTAGTTTTCCTGATTCTGGCCTATAGAGAGGAGCCGGCCCCATGCCGCAGACCCCCACCATCAGCATTGTGACAACCGTATACGATGCCAGGGACTATCTGCCCCGCACGGTGCAGAGCATCCTGGCCCAGACCTTCACCGACTTCGAGCTGCTGCTGGTGGAGGATGGCAGCCCCAACGGCTGCGGCGAACTCTGCGACGAGCTGGCCCGCACCGACCCGCGCATCCGGGTGTTTCACAAACCCAACGGCGGGCCGGCCTCGGCGGCCAATGTGGGGCTGGACAATGCCCGGGGGGCCTACATCGGGTTTGTGGATTCCGACGACCTGATCGAGCCGGATATGTACGAGCGGCTGTACAATGCCATCCAGGCCACCGGGGCGCGGATCGCCGCCTGCACCGGCGACGCCATCGACGAAGAGGACGCCCCGCTGCCCGGGCGGATGGTGTCCATCCGCACCCACGGGGTGCGGGACGCCGAGGAACTGCTGCTGGAGACCTTCCAGACCGGCAGCTTTTACGGGCCGCTGAGCTGGAACAAACTGTTCGACATCCGCACCTTCCGGGACAAGGGGGTGCGGTACGACGAATCAATGTTTTTCGGTGACGACGCCAGCGTGCTGCACCTGGTGTTCGAGGGGGAGCGGGCGGTCTGCCTGCCCGACGTGCTGTACCACTACCGCACCCGCCGCGGCCAGATGACCGACGCCGCCACCTTTCCGCCCCGCAAGCTGGACGATCTGCGCATGTACTGGGAGTGGCTGCAGTATTTTGCGGCCCGGCCGGGCTCGGCGCTGTACTACCGCTGGGCGGTGGCCTGGTACTGGAAGGCGCTGTACCTGTTCTGGTGCCTGGCCGGGGCCGCCGGCAACCAGGCCGAACTGCGGGATGGGTTTGAAGTCCACCGCAAGCACCTGGCCGGCATCCTGCCCGACCTGGTGCGGGACCGGTATGTGCCCTACGGCGAGCGGCTGCGGGCCTGCCTGTTCTGCCGCAGCCCGGAACTGGCCTACCGCCTGGCCCGCGCCTGGGGCCGCCTGGCCGGTCCCCGCCGCCCCGCCTGAGCCGCCCCGCCCGGGGCATAGAGTTTCAAACTGGATCGAGGGAGTAACATGGAACATATTGCCGTCAGCGTCATCGTACCCATCTACAACACCAAGCCCTGGCTGCGGGAGTGCGTGCAGAGCATCCGGGACCAGAGCCAGACCTTTGCCGAGCCCTACGAGATCCTGCTGGTGGACGACGGCGCCACCGACGGCTGCGGGGAACTGTGCGATGAGCTGGCCGCTGAAGACAGCCGCATCCGGGTGATCCACCAGGAGAACCAGGGCCTGTCGGCCGCCCGCAACACCGGCATCGACGCGGCGGCGGGGCGGTATTACGCCTTTGTGGACTCGGACGACATCCTGCGGCCGGGCTACCTGAAAAAACTGTACGACGCCTGCGAGGCCCACGACGCCTACATGGCAGTGTGCGCGGTGGAGGACGTGGCCGAAAACGGCGACAGCCTGGACCCGCCCAGCTACACCGACCCCACCGCCACCGGCGTGTTTGTGGGCAAGGAGCTGCTCAACAACTTCTATTCCCCCAACGGCACCTACTACACGGTGGCCTGGAACAAGCTGTACCGCGCCGAGGTGTGGAAGCTGCTGCACTACCCCGAAGGCCGCCTGCATGAAGACGACTTTGTGGCCCACCGGCTGTTCTGGCGGTGTGACCGGGTGGTCTGCCTGGCCGACCACCTGTACTGCTACCGGCTGCGGGGGGGCAGCATCTGCCGCACCGAGATGAAGGCCGAAGCCTTTGACGCGGTGGACGGCCTGGCCGACCGGTACCGCTTTTTTGTGGAAAACGGCGCCAACCGCACCGTGATCGACTGCGCCTACGCGGCCTGCTGGCGGCGGTACCTGTTCCTGTGCGCCAAGGTGCGCCAGAACCCCACCCCCCGGCTGATCAAGGCCATCTCCAAGGAGCAGTTCCTGATGCAGGGGCTCATCAGCTACCTGCCCAACTGCAAGCAGCTGAAGATGACCGAAAAGCTCTCGGCCGCCCGCTGGGCCATGATGCCGGCCGAGATGCTCTGCCCGATGAAGAGCTGAACCGCCCGACCGTTTTCCCCTTCCCATAAAGAAAGGAGCCGCCATGTCTGTTCCCCACCCCATCGACCCCAAAACCTGGAAGGCCGAACTGGCCGATTTCCGCCAGGCCACCGACACCTTCCACGCCGGCGGGCTGGCCAAGGCCGCCTACAAGGGGTTTTCCGGCTATTACGGCAGCTACGCCCAGCGGGACGACGCGGTGAGCATGCTGCGCCTGCGGATGCCCGCCGGCCGGGTGAACGCCCGGCGGATGGCCTTTGTGGCCGGGGCGCTGCGCCGCCATGACATCCGGCGGCTGCACTTCACCACCTGCCAGACCATCCAGCTGCACGACCTGCCGCCCCAGGCCCTCTATGAAGTGATGGAGGGCGCGCTGGACGCCGGCATTGCGATCCTGGGCGGCGGCGGGGACTACCCCCGCAACGTGATGTGCTCGCCGCTGGCCGGCGCCGACCCGGAGGAATACTTTGACGTGACCCCCTGGGCCGAGGCCGCCGGGGCCTACCTGCTCCACTTCGTCCACGCCGAAAAGATGCCCCGCAAGCTGAAGGTGGCCTTCTCCTCCTCCCCGAAGAACCTGCCCCACGCCACCTACCGGGACCTGGGCTTTGCGGCCCGGCCGGACGGCGCCTTTGACTTGTACAGCGCCGGCGGGCTGGGCGGCAACCCCCGCCTGGGGGTGAAGGTGGCCGAGGCCGTGGCCCCCGACCAGATCCTTTACTATATCAAGGCGATGTGGCTGACCTTCCGCACCTGGGGCAACTACGAAAACCGGGCCAAGGCCCGCACCCGCTATATGCAGGACGCCCTGGGCGGCCCCGAAGCCTACGCCGCCGCCTACCGGGACAAGCTGCGCCAGGTTTATGAGACCGAGGACCTGACCCTGACCGGCGTGACGGCGCCGGCCCTGACCAAGACCGGCACCCCCGACCCGGCGCTGGCCGCCGACCGCCGGGTGCTGGCCCAGAAGCAGGACGGGCTGTACGCCGTGGCCTGGCACCCGCTGGGCGGGATGCCCGACCCGGCGGTGTTCTGCGCGGTGAGCGACGCGCTGCAGCAGATGGAGGGGGCTGAACTGCGCCTGACCCCCGACGAGGGCGCCTGGCTGGTCAACCTGACCGCCGAGGAGGCCCGCCGGATGCTGGAGCTGACCGCCGGCAACACCGCCGCCAGCCTGTTCGAGACCTCGGTGGCCTGCATCGGCGCCGCCACCTGCCAGGTGGGGCTGCGGGATTCCCAGGCGCTGCTGGCCGACTGCGTGGCCGCGGTGCGCCGGGCCGGCCTGCCCGACGGTGCGCTGCCCCAGATCCACATTTCGGGCTGCCCGTCCAGCTGCGGCACCCACCAGACCGGGGCCATCGGCTTCCGGGGGGCGGCCAAGGTCATCGACGGCAAGCCCCTGCCGGCCTTCACCCTCTTTGTGGGCGGCTGCGAAGGCCAGGGCCGCGAGGCCATGGGCCGGGAGCTGGGCATCCTGCGGTGGGAGAAGATCCCCGAATTCCTCGTGGCGCTGGGCCGCGCCGTGGCCGACGCCGGGCAGGACTATGCCGCCTGGTACGCCGCCGACCCCGCCGCCATTGAGGCGATCGCCGCCGAATATCTGGCCTGAGAGCCCGTTTTCCGGGGCGGCGCAGGCCGACCCCATCACCCATACCGGGGAGGGATGCGCAAGCCCACCGGGCCTGCCGGGCCGCGGGCCCGGGCGCCGGTTCCGGCTGCCGCCCTCCCCTTCGTTTGTCCATGCAAAGGAGGTTTCTGCCTTGCCACTGCTTCCCAGCGCGGCCGGCCGGCCGCACCGCCCGCGCATCCTGCTGGTGCCGCCGCCCGAACTGCCGGTGCCGGCGGTCCAGGGTGGCGCGGTGGAAACGCTGCTGACCCATCTGATCGAAGAAAACGAGCGCCAGGGCCGGCTGGACCTGCTCTGCGCCAGCGTGCCCAACCCGGACGCCGCCGAGCGGGCCCGGGCGCTGCGCCACACCAAGATGCTGTATGTGGCCCGCCCCAAGGGGGCCCGGCGGTACTGGCCGCTGGTCTTCATCGAGCGGTGCTTCGGCATCGCCGCCCCCTACGACCCCTGGTACCAGAAGGTCCAGCTTTCGCTGGCGCTGGAACTGCCCCCGCCCGACCTGATCGTGGCCGAGGGCGGTACCCTGACCCAGTGCAGCGCCATCAGCCGGATGTTCGGCCGCCAGCGCTGCCTGGCCCACCTGCACGGCCTGACCAGCTGCAGCCACACGATGGACCAGATCTACGGGGGCATCCTGGCGCTGAGCGAGTTTATCCGGGACGAGTACCTCAAGACCAGCAGCCTGGACCGCCACCACGCCTACATCCTGCACAACTGCATCGACACCGGCCGGTTCACCCCCGGCCCCGCCGACGAGGGGCTGCGGGCCTCGCTGGGCTTTGCGCCGGAGGATTTCGTCGTGCTGTTCTGCGGCCGGCTGGAGCCGGACAAGGGCATCCACAAACTGCTGGAAGCGCTGGCCGCCCTGGAGGACAGCCGCTGCAAGCTGCTGATCGTGGGCAGCCCGTTTTTCGGGCGGACCCAGCAGAGCCCCTTCCTGCACAAGCTGGAACAGCAGGCCCACGCGCTGGGCGACCGGGTCCGGTTCACCGGCTATGTCCCCAACGACCGCCTGCCCGACTACTACCGCCTGGCCGACCTGGTCTGCGTGCCCACCCTGGTGGAGGAAGCCGCCGGCCTGGTGGCCATGGAGGCCATGGGCTGCGGCCGCCCGGTGCTGGCCACCCGCAGCGGCGGGATGCCCGAATACCTGGAGGGCAGCCAGGCCGTGCTGGTGGACCGGGGGCCGGAACTTTCCGCCCAGCTGAGCTGGGCCATCCGGATGCTGCGGGAGCACCCCGACCTCTGCGCCCAGATGGGCGCCGCCGGGGCCAGAGCCGCCCAGCGGTTCTCGGTTGCCCGCTTTTATGAGGAGTTCGTGCGCATCACCTACGATTTTCTTGACTTCGGCCCCGAGCCGGAACCCTTAGCAGGAGGCCGCCCATGACCCAACCTACCCCTGCCACCGTCTGCGTGGTGGTGCCGGTGTGGGGTGCCGAGCGCACGCTGGACCGGTGTGTGCAGAGCATCCTGACCCAGCGGCTGACCGGCACGCTGGCCTGCGTACTGGTGGATGACGGCAGCCCCGACCGCTGCGGCGAGCTCTGCGACGGCTACGCCGCCCGCGACCCGCGGGTGACGGTCATCCACAAGGAGGACGGGGGCGTTTCCTCCGCCCGCAACGCCGGGCTGGCCGCCTGCGACGCCGAGTATGTGGTCTTTCTGGACAGTGACGACGCGCTGCGCCCCGGCGCTTTGCAGGCCGCGCTGGACGCCCAGGCCGCCGACCCCGGCGCCTTTGTGCTGTGGCGGTATACCGACGACCCGGCCGACCCGGCCCCCGCCGGCCCCGGCGCCGCCCCCGCCCCGCCGGCCGCCCTGGCCCGGCTGTGGCTGGACTGCCTGATCGCCATGCCCTGGAACAAGCTGTACCGGGGCGAGCTGGTCCGGCAGCTGCGCTTCAACGAAGCGTATACGCTTGGTGAAGATCTGCAGTTCGTACTGGACTACATCGCCCTGCTGGGCCGCCGGCAGCCGGGTTTCCACTACACGGTGGTGCAAAGCCCGCTGACCTTTTATGACTGCAGCCGGGAGGACGGCACCCTGTCCACCCGGTACCACCCCGAGACCTGCGAGATCTGGCCGGAACACTTTGCCAAGCTGAACGCCGCGGTTTTGGCCGCCGGCGCGCCCGAAGCCGACCTGCGGCCGCTGTACCGGGCCGAACTGCGGGTGTTTGCCGAGGGGGCGGCGGACATTCTGCGCCGGGACCCGGCCCCCGCCCCCGAACGCCGCCGCCGGGCCGCCGCCGCGCTGCGCCACCCCTGGCTGGCCGACCTGCTGGGCCGGATGCGCGCCGGGCGGTGCTACAGCCCCTACTACCTGCCGCTGCGCTGGCGCAGCCTGCGGCTGCTGTGGCGGCTGGCCGAAGCCGCCCGCACCGGCAGCCCACTGTACGGCAAGCTGGACTGGGCGGGCTATTACCTGCTGGGCGGGCGCTGGCTGCGCAGCTGAGTCGATCCTCCTCCGCGCTGCACCCTGGCCGCGGAACGGGCACCGGGACCCCCTGTGCCCGCCGCCCGGGGCGCGGCGCGGATTGTTTTTTTGACCCAAACATGGTACAATAGGCTGTATGCTTGGCGTTTTCTGCTCTTTTGCGGAAAAACGTCCAAAAACCAAGCGAGCAGAAAGGCAGACTATGGCTGATAACAAGCGCCCCGCCGCCGGGGAATGGACCACCGTGATCCGGCCGCGCACCGGCTGGTTCGATCTTGATTTGAGGGAGCTGTGGCAGTACCGCGACCTGATCGTGATGTTCGTCAAGCGCAACTTCACCGTGCTGTACAAGCAGACGATCCTGGGCCCGGCCTGGATCATCCTGAACCCGCTGATCACCACCGTGCTGTTCAACGTGGTGTTCGGCGGGTTGGCCGGGCTTTCCACCGACGGCACCCCCTCCTTCCTGTTTTACATGGCGGGCAACACGGTGTGGACCTTCTTTTCCACCTGCATCAACAACACCGCCAACACCTTCGTGGCCAACAGCCAGGTGTTCGGCAAGGTGTACTTTCCCCGCCTGACCACCCCGATCAGCCAGGTGCTGACCAGCCTGATCAATTTCCTGATCCAGTTCGTGATGTTCGCGCTGTTCTGGGCCGGGTTCGCCCTGTCCGGTGCGCCGCTGCGGCTGACGGCCTGGGTGGCCGCGCTGCCGCTGGTGGTGCTGGAAGTCATGCTGCTGGGCCTGGGGGTGGGGATCATCGTGTCCAGCCTGACCACCAAGTACCGGGACCTGGCCATCGCCGTGAGCTTCGGCGTGCAGCTGTGGATGTACATTTCCCCGGTGGTGTACCCGCTGTCCAGCCTGGGGGAGAGCCCCCGGCTGCGGGCGCTGATGCAGCTCAACCCCATGACCGCCCCCATCGAGGTGTTCCGCCTGGCCACCCTGGGCAGCGGCACCGTCTCGGCGGGCGGCCTTGCCTACAGCCTGGTGTTCACGCTGGCGGCGCTGGCGGTGGGCGTGGTGCTGTTCAGCCGCATTGAAAAGACCTTTATGGATACCGTGTAAGGGGGGAGCTTTGTATGCACAACGCAGAGGAGCGCCGCCCGGTCATTCAGGTGACCGGGCTGAAAAAGCAGTACAAGCTCGGCCAGATCGGCGGCGGCACCCTGACCCATGACCTGCAGAGCTGGTGGGCCCGGGTGCGCGGCAAAGAGGACCCCAACACCGTCATCGGCACCGATGCGCGGCTGTTCGGCCAGACCTTCATGGCCCTCAACGGCGTGGACCTGACGGTGTACCAGGGCGAGGCGCTGGGCATCATCGGGCGCAACGGCGCCGGCAAGAGCACCCTGCTCAAGATCCTGTCCCGCATCACCGCCCCCACCGAAGGGGAGATCCGCCTGCGCGGGCGGGTGGCCAGCATGCTGGAGGTGGGCACCGGCTTCAACAACGAGATGACCGGGCGGGAAAACATCTATATGAACGGCGCGATCCTGGGCATGACCAAGGCCGAGGTGGACGCCAAACTGGACCAGATCATCGAGTTTTCCGAATGCGGGGAGTTCATCGACACCCCGGTCAAGCGGTATTCCAGCGGCATGTTCGTCAAGCTGGCCTTCGCGGTGGCCGCCCATCTCGACTCCGAGATCATGGTCATGGACGAGGTGCTGGCGGTGGGCGACATGAAGTTCCAGCAGAAGTGCCTGGGCAAGATGAGCGACGTGGCCGGCCAGGAGGGCCGCACCGTCCTGTATGTCAGCCACAACATGAGCACGATCCGCCAGCTGTGTACCCGCTGCATCGTGCTGGACAAGGGCCGGGTGATCTTTGACGGGGATGTGGAAAAAGCCATCGCCGTGTATATGGAGACCACCGACGTGAACGTGGTCCACTACGACCTGACCAACGTGTCCCGCATGACCGGCTCGGCCGGCAAGCGGCTGCGGCTGGAAACGCTGGATTTTGTGGACAAGGAATCCAGCGTCTTTGCCGACGACGAACCGATGCGGGTGCGCATCACCTGGCGGGTGTCCGAACCCTTTGCCGGGGTGAACATGAAGCTCAACCTGCATTACCGGGACTCCACGCCGGTGGGCATCACCCATCCGGTGGACCTGGGCCCCGCGGTGCCGGGGCGGCTTTATACCACCGAGTTTTCCTTCGACCCGTCCCTTCTGGGGGAGGGACAGTATTTCTTCTACCTGGACATCTTTGACGGGGCGCTGGCCCAGGCGGTCTGCCTGGACAAGCCGGTGACCGAGTTTGCCTTTGAGGTGACCAACAGCGACCTGTCCATGCCCGAATGGGCCGCCGGCTGGGGGCGGGTCCACTTCCCCGCCGTCAAGCTGCTGGCCGGCGGCGCGGAGGGCTGAGGGATGGACAGACCGGATCTTTACATCTGCCACACCGCCTACCACCTGCTGATCGCCCTGCTGCGGGCGCGGCGGGCCGGCGGCCCCCAGGAAGTCTGGCTGAGCGAGGAGATCCCCGACGCCGAGGCCCTGGCCGCCTGCCCCGGTGTGGCGGAGGTCTTCGCCTGCGCCCGGGTGCTGCATGAGTCCCGCTGGCCGGGCGTCGTGACCGGGCCCTTCGCCCACCGCCGCAACCGCCGCGCCTACGAGAAGGCCGGCGCCGGCCCGGCGCTGCGCAAAGGCGGCTACCGCAGCATCTACATCTGCAACGACTGGAGCGCCGCCGGGCGCTACCTGCAGGACTGCGGGGCGCCCTACATTCTCTGCGAGGATACGGTGGGCGGCACCCTGGACCCGGACCAGCACCTGCTGGAAGCCCAGCGCGCCGCGCCGGACTTTGCCGAGCGCCGCAAGGGCCGGGGCTACCTGTACTGGGGCGACAGCCCCTGGTGCCGGGCGGTGGAAAGCGAGGACGCGGCCCGCTGCCGGATCTTCCCCCGGGAAAAGCTCGTGACCTTTTCCAAACAGGCGCTGCTGGAAAGCCTGACCCCGGCGGAGAAGGCGGCGGTGCGCCGGGTCTTTCTGACCCGGCCGCTGCCCGACGACCCCGCCGCCCTGGCCGACGCCACCCTGCTTTTGCCCCGCAGCTTTGTGGCCGACGGGCTGATGGACCAGCCCACCCAGGACCGGATGTTCCGGGCCGTGGCCCAGCGGTATGCCGACGGGCCGCTGTTCATCAAGACCCACCCGCGGGACCCCACCGACTACGGGGCGCTGTTCCCCGGCGCCGTGGTGCTGCAGCGCACCATGCCCAGCGAGGTGCTGAACTTCTGCCTGCCGGGGAAATTCAAGCGGGCCGTGACGGTGCAGAGCTGGGTGCTGCGGGGCTTTACCGCCGCCGAGAGCTGCGTCTTCCTTTCGCTGGAGGAGGCCCTGGCCCTGGCGGCGGGCCGGCAGTGAGCCGGCGCCCCGCCCTTAGCCCATCAACAACGAGCATACAATCGAGGTGTAGCCATGAAAACCATCGCTGTGATCCCGGCGCGGTATCAGAGTTCCCGGATGCCGGGCAAGCCGCTGGCCGATATTCTGGGCCGGCCGATGATCTGGTGGGTGTATGAGGAGGCCAGAAAGTGCTCCGCACTGGACGGCGTGCTCATTGCCACCGACGACGAGCGGATCGCCGAAGTCTGCCGGCGCTACGGCATGGACTGGGAGATGACCAGCCCCGACCACGACACCCCCACCGGCCGCATCTGGGAGGTGAGCACCCGGGTGGAGGCCGACCTCTACCTGCAGGTGATGGGGGACGAGCCGCTCATCGACGCCCGGGCCTTCGACCTGATCCTGCCGGCGCAGGCCCCCGCCGACCCGTACTATGTGGCGGTGCTCACCAACGTGATGACCCACCCGGCGGATGTGATCGACTTTTCCAACCAGAAGGTGGTGACCAATGCGGCGCGGGAGGTGCTGATGATCTCCCGCAGCCCCATCCCCTACCCCAAAGGCACGCTGGACTTTGAGTACGAGAAGGTCACCGGCATCCAGCTGTACAGCCGCCAGGCGCTGGCCTTTTACCACGACACCCCCAAGTCGCTGCTGGAAAAGGCCGAGGAAAACGACATGATGCGGTTTGTGGAGAACGGGCACACGGTCCATGCGATCCGCAGCCCGTACAAGACGGTCAGCGTGGACACCCCCAAGGACCTGGAGCTGGTGCGCGAGACCCTGCGCCAGCGCCGCGGCTGACCCTACACCTGACCCCGAAGGAGACAACACCATGGGAAATGTAAAACTGCTGGACTGCACCCTGCGGGACGGCGGCTATGTGAACGACTGGCGCTGGGGGTTCGGCGCGGCGCGGGACATCGTCGCCACCCTGACCCGCGCCGGCGCCGACATCGTGGAGGTGGGCTTTCTGCGCAATGTGGAAGGCTACGACCCCGACGTGACGGTCTGCCGCCGCATCGAGGAGCTCAACCGCCTGCTGCCCGCCGGCCGCGGGCGGACGATGTATGCCGGCATGGCCATGCGCTCCAACTACGACATCGCCCAGCTTTCCCCCTATGCGGGCGAGGGCATCGAGCTGATCCGCATCACCGCCCACGACTATGACATCCGGGAGGGGATGGATTTCGCCCGGGAGGTCCAGGCCCGGGGGTACAAGCTGTCCATCAACCCCATCAACATCATGGGCTATGCCGACCGGGACATCCTGTGGATCCTTGACCAGGTCAACGCCATCCGCCCCTACCAGTTCTCCATCGTGGACACCTTCGGCAGCATGCGCCGCCGGGACCTGGAGCGCATCCTGAGCCTGGTGGACCACAACCTGGACCCGGCCATCCGGGTGGGGCTGCACCTGCACGAAAACATGGCGCTGAGCTTCTGCCTGGCCCAGGAGTTTGTGGACAAGCACCTGCGCCGGGACATCACGGTGGACGCCAGCCTGCTGGGGATGGGGCGCATCCCCGGCAACCTGCCCATCGAGCTGATGGCCGACTATCTCAACGACACGCTGGGCGCCCGCTATGACATCGACGAGCTGATGGACGCCATCCAGGACCACATCGCCCCCCTCAAGGGGGAGACGGCCTGGGGGTATACGCCGGCCTACTTCCTGTCGGCCCGGTACAACCTGCACCGCAACTATGCCGAGCATTACCTGGCCAAAGGGGACCTGACCAACCGGGACATCAACCACATCCTGGCCGGGCTGGACCGGGCCAAGGCTACTGCCTTCGACGCCGCCTACGCCGACCGCCTGTACCGAGACTACCAGAGCCGCCATGTGGACGACGAAGCCGCCATGCAGGCGCTGCGCACCGCCTTTGGCGGCAAGCGGGTGCTGGTGCTGGCCCCGGGCGCCAGCCTTGGCACCGAGGCCGGCCGGGCCGCCGTGGCCGGGGCCGGGGCGGATGTCTGCGTTTCGGCCAACTTCTGCCCGGATTTCTGCCGGCCGGACTACGCCTTTTTCTCCAGCAGCAAGCGGTTTGACAAGGTGGACCCGGCGGCTCTGCCCTGCCCGGTGATTCTGACCAGCAACCTGCACGCTGCGCCGGACACCGCCCGGGTGGTCAACTACGACCGGCTGGCCGGCGACGACGCCCAGGCCGGCAACAGCGTGCTGATGCTTTTGCGGCTGCTGCGGCTGTGCGGCGCCCGCCAGGCGCTGCTGGCCGGCGCCGACGGCTACCGCCCCGGCGCCCGGGCCTATGCCGACAGCAGCCTGCACACCCACACCGACCGGGGCGCCGCCTACAACGCCCAGGTGGGCGCGGCGATGCGCAGCATTGCCGGCGGGCTGCCGCTGCAGTTTGTGACCCCCAGCGAGTACGCCAAGGAGGCGGGGCTATGATCCGGCTGCTGGTGCTGGACGTGGACGGCACGATGACCGACGGCGGCGTGTACTACGACGGCGCCGGCAACGAGATGAAGAAATTTGCCATCAAGGACGGCGCCGGGCTGGTGCTGGCCCGGGCGGCCGGGCTGCAGGTGATGATCTGCACCGGGCGGGCCAGCGAGGCGGTGCGCCGCCGGGCCGAAGAGCTCAAGGTGACCTACCTGTACCAGGGCGTGGCGGACAAAGCCGCCTTCCTGCGCGGGTTCCTGGCCGAGCAGGGCCTGCGGCGGGAGGAGGTCGCCTACTGCGGCGACGACCTGAACGACCTGGCCGCCATGGCGCTGTGCGGGTTTGTGACCTGCCCGGCCGACGCGACCCCCGCCGTGGCCCGCCGGGCCGACTACCGCTGCCCCCGCCGGGGCGGCGAGGGCGCGGTGCGGGATGCGGTGGAGGAGATCCTGCGCCGCGACGGCCGCCTGGCCGATGCGGCGCGGAAGGCTTTTGACGCCGAGCTGTGAACCCGGCCGCCCCGGCGGACCGGCTGCTGAACGAGGGGACCCCCATGACCAAACTGCATGAACTGTATACCCGCCACAGGGCCGGCGCACTGGCGCTGCTGGCCGCCGGGCTCTGCCTGGCGGTCTCGCTGGCGCTGGCCCTGGCGCTGGTGCGCCCCGCCGCCGCCAAGAGCCTGGCGGTACACATCAGCGATGACTACACCGTGATGAGCGACCCGCTGGAACCCGGCGAGACCGTGACCCAGACCTTTTCCACCGACGAGGATCTGCTGGCGCTGGGGTTCGTCTTCGGCCTGTCGGGCGACCAGCCCGCCGGCCAGCTGGACCTGACCCTGGCGGACGCCGACACCGGCGAGGTGCTGGCCCGCTCCGCCGGCGAGATGGCCAACATCATCCCCGGCCAATACACAACGCTCGGCCTGGACACGCCGGTGCCCGGTGAGGCGGGTCGGCGGTATCTGGTGACCCTGAGCCCCCGGTACACCGGCGACGGCCGGCTGTGCGTGGGGCATTCCGACGGCGCCGCCCTGTGGGAAGAGAGCCTGACCATCCGGGGCGAGACGGTAGACGGCACCCTGGCCCTGCTGGCCACGACCCGGCGCATCGGCGGGTTCCTGACCCGGTACTTCCTGATCGTGGCGGGGCTGGCGTCGGTGACGGTGTTTTTCGGGGTGCGGGCGGCGCTGCGCGGCGCCGTGCGGCTGCCGCGGCTGGTCTTCGGGCTGGTGGTGGCCTTCGGGCTTTTGTACAGCGTGGTGCTGCCCCCCTACGCCGCCCCGGATGAAAAATACCACATCAACCAGTCCTTCACCCTGGCCTGCCGCTGGGCCAACTGGTTCAGCGGCGACGAATGGCGGATGGGCAACGTGCCCATCGAGATGAGCTACCGCCGGGAGCATGACGCCAACGCGATGCTGCAGGACGAGAACACCACCGTCTTCACCTGGCAGGAGTGGGCCGACGAACTGCTGACCCTGAGCCCCGACGAATTCGACAGCCATGTGGAGCTGGCCGAATACCAGACCGACCGCAACCCGATCCTCTACCTGGCCAGTGCGGCGGGGGTGTTTGCGGGCTTTGTGCTGCGGCTGGGCTTTGTGCCCACCCTGATGCTGGGGCGGCTGTGCAACCTGCTGGTGTTTGCGGCACTGGCGGCGGCCGCGGTGCGCCGCGCCCCCTTCGGGCGGCGGGTGTTCGCGGCGGCGGCGCTGCTGCCCATGACGCTGCATCTCGCGGCCTCCTTCAGCCGGGATTCGATGCTGCTGGGGCTGGCTTTCCTGTTCACCGCCCTGTGCCTGGAAGCCGTCTTCGGCGGCGAGGGCCGCCCGCTGCGCCCGCGGGATCTGGCGGCGCTGGCGGTGTCCGGCATTCTGCTGGCGCCGGCCAAGGTGGTCTATCTGCCGCTGGCCGCCCTCTTCCTGCTGATCCCCAACCTGCGGCTGGGGGCCCGCCCGGTGCTGAAAAAGGCCGGCTATGCGGCGGCCTGCCTGCTGCTGGTGCTGGGCTTCAACGGCGCCATGCTGACCGACAGCCTGACCGCCGCCCCCGAGCCGGCTGCCGCCGAACAGACGGCCGGCGCCGAGCAGGCAGCCGATACCGAGCAGGCGGCCGGGGCCGAGGCCGCCCGCCAGGCCCCCGCCCCTGCGGCGGCGGTGGAGAGGTATGACTACTACACGGCCATCCCCGAGGAATACCTGGCCGCCACCACCGAAGCCTTTGTGCGCCGGCTGTACTACTGCACCGAGCCCGACGCCCAGGTGACCGACAGCGAGGTGGCCTTCTGGGTGCAGGCGCTGGAGGAGGGGGACGTGACCGCCGCCCGGCTGGGGCAGAGCTTTCTGTTCAGCCCCACCGCGATGGAACAAAACACGCTGAGCGATGACGAATTCATCCAGGCGGCCTCGCTGATCTACCTGGACCGCAATGTCATGGCGGAGGAGCAGGCCCGGGAGGTCTTCCGGCAGCAGCTGGCCGACAAGGGCCGGACCGACATGTTCAAGGCCTTCTATTCCAGCAGCGAATGCCATGAGATCCTGGACCCCTGCGGCGTCACCGTCGGCACCGAGGACCCGTCCGCCTACCCGCTGGACCGGCAGACGCTGGCTGACCAGGTGGAACAGGCCCGCGCCGTGCGGGCCAGCCAGAGCACCGTGGCAGCGGAGGATACCGTCACCTACACCCCCGGCTATGTGCTGACCCACCTGCCCGCCACCCTGGCGCTGGTGGTGCGCAGCGCCGTGGCCGATACCGACGACGCCATCCGCGGGCTGGTGGGGGGCCTTTTGAGCTACAATTCGCTGGAACTGGCCTGGGGCTGGGTGCTGGCGCTCTACGCCCTGCTGGGGCTGGCGGCGCTGCCCGCCCGCGGCGCCGGGGACATCCAGCTGCCGGAAGGGCGCTACCGGGTCTGGTGCGCCCTGGCCGCGCTGGGCTGCGCCGCCCTGGCGGTGGCCGGCTGCATCGTGTGGACCCCGGTACGGTATGAGACGATCTACGGGTTCCAGGGGCGGTATCTGCTGCCGGCGCTGCCGCTGGCGGTGCTGGCCTTCGGGCCGCGGCGCATCCAGCTGGCCGACGAGTCCCGCGCCACCGCCGCGCTGGTCACTGCCCTGTGCCTGACCCAGACCGGGGTGCTGCTGAACATCATGCTGGCCGTCATCGCCCGGTGACGCCCGGTTCAAGCCGCGGCGGGGCCGCCCGCCGCCAGGGGAGGAGCCCCGCCATGACCATCTGTTTTTTTTCCGCCCAGTACCTGCCGACCCCCGGCGGGGTGGAGCGGTATACCTGGAACCTGGCCCGCCGCTGCGTGCAGGAGGGGGGCCGGGCCATCGTGGTGACCAGCGCGCTGCCCGGCCTGCCCGACCGGGAGCGGGACCCCGACGGCATCGAGATCTACCGCCTGCCGGTCTTCCCGGTGATGAAGGGCCGGTTCCCGGTGCTGCGCCCCGGCCCGGCGCTGCGCCGGCTGACCCGGCAGCTGTGGCGGGAGCCCATCGACTTCTGCGTGATCCAGACCCGCATGTACACCGAAAGCCTCTGGGCCGCCCGGGCTGCCCGCCGGCGGGGGCTGCCGGCGCTGGTCATCGACCATTCCACCGGCTATATGCCGATGGGCGGCGGCCTGCCGGGGCTGGCCGGGCGGCTGTACGAGCAGCTGGCCTGCCGGGTGGTGCGCAGCGCCGGCTACCCGTTTTACGGGGTGTCCCGGGCGGTCTGCCGCTGGCTGGAACAGTTCGGCATCCGGGCGGCCGGCTGCCTGCCCAACGCTGTGGACCCGGACGCCCTGGCCGCCGAGCTGACCCGGGACCCCATCGACTGGCGCCGGACCCTGGGGCTGCCCGCCGGGACCTTTCTGGTGGCCTTTGCGGGCCGGCTGATCCCCGAAAAAGGCGCCGGCGAGCTGGCCCGGGCGGTGGCCGGGCTGGAGGGCGCCGCCCTGGCCGTGGCCGGCGACGGACCCGAAGCCCGGGCCCTGACCGACGCCGGCGCCCACCTGCTGGGGGCGCTGCCCCATCACCGGGTGGTGCAGCTGTTCGCCCAGGCAGACTGCTGCTGCCTGCCCACCCGCTATGCCGAGGGGTTCCCCACCACCCTGCTGGAAGCCGCCGCCTGCGGCTGCCCCATCGTGTGTACCCCCACCGCCGGCACCGAGGAGCTTTTGCCCGGGCCGGACTATGGGATCCTTTTGCCCGACACCCGGCCCGAGACCATCCGCAGGGCGCTGGCCGGGGTCCGGGACGACCCGGCCGCCGCCGCCAAGCGGGCCGAGCGGGTGCGCCGGCACCTGGGCGAACACTTTACATGGGACGCCGTGTTTGCTACAATAAAGGCAATCGCCGCCGGCCGGGCCGATGGCTGACCCCCCGGTGCGCCAACTGTGCAAAAGGAGCTTGTATGCCCAGACTGTTGATTGTGATTCCCGCCTTCAATGAGGAGGCGAACATCGTGCGGGTGGTGGAAGGGCTGACCCGGAACTACCCCCAATACGACTATGTGGTGGTCAACGACGGAAGCCGCGACAAGACCGCCGCCCTCTGCCGCGCCCACGGGTACCGGCTCATCGACCTGCCGGTGAACCTGGGGCTGGCCGGGGCTTTCCAGACCGGGCTGCGCTATGCGGCCGACAACGGCTATGACTGCGCCATGCAGCTGGACGCCGACGGCCAGCACAGGCCCGAATACATCGCCGCCATGCTGGAAGAGCTGGAGGACGGGGCCGATATCGTGATCGGCAGCCGGTTCCTGACGGTGAAAAAGCCCAAGACGCTGCGGATGCTGGGCAGCTACATCATCAGCTGGTCCATCCGGCTGACCACCGGGCGGGCCATCTGCGACCCCACCAGCGGGATGCGGATGTTCAACCGTGCCATGGTGGAGGAGTTCGCCCAGAACCTCAACTACGGCCCCGAGCCGGACACCATCAGCTACCTGATCAAGAACGGCGCCATCGTCAAGGAGGTGCAGGTCCGGATGGGCGAGCGGCAGGCCGGCCACAGCTACCTGACCTTCTGGAAAAGCATCCAGTATATGATGAAGATGTCGGTCTCCATCCTGCTGATCCAGTGGTTCCGCAAGCGGGACACCGAGACCCCCTACCCCGAAAGGAGCCTGTGAGATGTTTGACCAGATGCTGCTTCGGGTCTGCCTGATCGTGGGCAGCCTGATCACCGCCGTTTATGTGCTGCGCCGGGTGCGCCACGCCAAGATCCAGATCGAGGATACCATCTTCTGGCTGCTGTTCAGCGGGGTGCTGCTGGTGCTGGCCGTCTTCCCCGGCATCGCTTACTGGGCGTCCCGGCTGCTGGGCTTCCAGAGCCCCATCAACTTTGTGTACATCGTCGTGATCTTTCTGCTGCTGGTCAAACAGTTCCTGCTGTCCATCCGCATCAGCCAGCTGGACTCCCGCCTGCGCATCCTCACCGAGCAGGTGGCGCTGAACCAGGAAAAGCAGGAGCGGGAAAAAATGGACCTGTGACCCCTGGGAAAACCCGGCAGCGGCTTGCCTGGGGCGGCGGTTTGTGTTACAATATTCTATATCTCTAAACCGGCGTTTTTCACATCCGCCGCAGGAAAGAAGGTTTCACCATGGCGTTTACCCCCAAACTGACCTATAAAGGCCGCCCCCTTGTGCGCTGCGGCAACGATATCTACTACGGCAGCATGACCGAGCCCTACACCGTCTACCTGCAGGTGCTGAACACCAAAAAGGAAAACGGCGTCGATGTGGCGGACAAGGTCCACATCATCCTGCTGTCCACCGACGATTCCAAGCCGCTGCCCGAGCGCATCGTCCGCCAGGCCAACAAGGTCGGGCTGTTCAATGCGCTGTCCTTCGGGGACATCATGCTGCGCGGCCAGCTGAAAGAGCAGAAAAAGTAAGTTGGAAAAGGCCCGGCACCCGCGGCGTTGGCAGCGGTGTGTCGGGCTTTTTTGCATTCCGCCCCGATGGTAAGGAGGTGCCCCATGCCCCGTTTCCTGCCCCGCCGCCACGGCGCGGCCCTGGCCGCCCTGCTGGGCTGCCTGGCGCTGGCACTGCTGCTCTACCATGACCTGGCGGGCGGCACCCTGCTGCAGCACAGCCCCTACGACAGCTACGCCCTGCAGGCGGAAAACTGGCTGGCCGGCCGCATCTGGATCGAAGACGGCGAAGCCTACCCCTGGCTGGAACTGGCCGTCTACCAGGGGCGGTACTACCAGTCCTTCCCGCCGGTGCCGGCGGCGGCGCTGCTGCCCTTTGTGGCGCTGGGCGGCGGGGCCCAGGCGGTACCCAGCAACCTGATCTGCGGGGTATATGGTCTGCTGGCCGCGGCGGGGGTGTACGGGTGCTTCTGGCGGCGGGGCGCCCCGCCCGCCGCCGCTGCCTTCTTCGCGCTGTTCTGCGCGGGCGGGTCCAACCTGTTCTGGCTGTCCACCAGCGGCGGGGTGTGGTTTCTGGCCCAGGTGCTGGGGTTCTGCCTGGCCGTATGGGGCATTTTCTGGGCGCTGGGGCACACGCTGCCCCAGCAGGCGCTGGCAGGGTTCTGCCTGGCCGCGGCGGTGGGCTGCCGGCCCTTCTATGTGCTGCTGCTGGGGCTGTGGGCGCTGCGGGGGCTGCGCCTGGCCCGGGGGCGCCGCGGCGCCCTGCCGAAGCTGGCCGCCGCCTGGGCGCCGGTGGCCGGGGTGGCCGCCCTGCTGATGGGGTACAACTGCGCCCGCTTCGGCTCGGTGCTGGAATTCGGCCACAACTACCTGCCCGAGTTCCAGCGGGCGGAGCACGGCCAGTTCGGCCTGGCCTACCTGCTGCCCAACCTGCTGAACCTGCTGCGGCCGGTGACGCTGGCCGCCGACGGCAGCCTGCAGTTTGAACATTTCAACGGCTTTTTCTTTCTTGCGGCCGACCCGCTGTTCCTGCTCTGGCTGCTGGCGGCGGTGCGGGCGCTGCGCAGCCGGGCGGCGGCCGGCGGGCGGGACCTGCCCTTCCCCACCGGCGGGCGGGTGCTGGGGGCGGTCTTTCTGGCGGCGCTGGTGCTGACCTGCCTGCACAAGACGCTGGGCGGCTGGCAGTTCGGGGCGCGGTATCTGGTGGACCTGCAGGTCTACCCGCTGCTGTGGTTCCTGGGCCGCACCGGCCCCGAGGACGCCCCCGGCCCGGCCGCCTGGGGGCTGTGCGGGGCGGCGGTGCTGTTCAACCTGTACGGAGCGGTCTACATGCTGGGGGTGTGAGCGAATGGAAACCTTGTTGTTCTGGGGCGGCAGCGCGGCCATTGTGGCGGCGGTGGGCTGGATGATCCTGTGTGGCGGGCGGGACCTGGGCCTGTGGCGCCTGCCCGCCCGGCCGGACACCCCGGCCCCGGCGGTTGCCCTTGGCGGGCGGGAGGCCCTGGCCTGGGCGGCCGGAGCGCTGGCCTGCCAGTGGGCCGTGGTGCTGGCGGCATACTGCCTGGTACACGGCGGCCCGGCCGGATTCTGGGCGGGGCTGTGGCAGCGGTTCACCACCGCCGGGGACAGCCCCCACTACCTGTTCCTGGCCGAAAGCGGCTACCCGCGCACCGGCGAGCAGAGCAACCTGCTGGTCTTTTACCCGCTCTACCCGCTGCTGGTGCGGCTGCTGGGCATGGCCTGCGGCGGGCGGTACGCGCTGTGCGGCATGGCGCTGAGCCAGGTCTGTTTTGCCGGGGCGGCGGTGCTGTTCCGGGCGCTGGCCGGGCGGCGGCTGCCGGCGGGGGGCGCCCGCTGCGCCGCCGCGGCGCTGCTGCTCTACCCCTTCAGCTTTTTTGCCTTCGGCGTCTACACCGAGGGGCTGTTTCTGCTGCTGAGCATCGGCTGCCTGTATGCGCTGGACCGGCAGAGCTGGGGGGCGGCCGGGCTGGCCGGGCTGCTGGCGGCGCTGTGCCGCACCCAGGGGCTGGCGCTGTTCTTTGCGGCGGTGTATGCGGTGTGGCAGGCCCCGCGGCCCCGGCGGCGCGGGGGCTGGGCGGCGCTGCTGGGCGCACCGGCCGGGTACGGGCTGTACCTGGCGCTGAACTGGGCCGTGCAGGGGGAGTTTTTCCGCTACCTGGACCACCAGAGCGCCGCCCCCTGGTACCAGACGGCCCGGTGGTTCGGGGCCAACCTGGTGCAGCAGTACGGCATGGCCCTGGACTACCCCGGCCTGGCCCGCTTCATCTATCTGCCCCAGCTGGTGCTCTACTTTGTGGGGCTGGCGGCGCTGGGGTATCTGTTCTGGCGGGGCACGGCGCCGGCCGCGGCGGTGTACGCGCTGGCCTACTTCGGCATGAGCTACCTGAGTTCCTGGCTGATCTCGGGCGGGCGGTATCTGTTCGGCTGCCTGGGACTGTACCTGGCGCTGGGCAGTGTGCGCCGCCCCTGGGTGCGCGGCCTGCTGCTGGCCGCCGAGGGCGGGTCTCTTCTTTTATACGCTGTGTATTATATGCAGGGTCAGGCCATTATGTAATCAGTCGGGATACCTGCCGAGCCGATCCCGCCCTGTGTTTTCCGGGGCCGGCCGGGGGCCCGTATGGAACGCCCGGCCGGGCGAGACCTATTCCCTTGTCATCACCGGGGACAGGGCAAACGGATACAAAGCCGCGCTCAGGCAAGAATAGCCGCATACAAAAACAGCCCCTGCCTGCCGGCAGGGGCTGTCCGTATGTTCACGGGATCAGTCGATCTTGATCTCGGTGGCGGCGTCGGGCTTGGCGTCCTCGTCCTCCTCTTCCTCGGGGGCAAGCTCGATGTCAAAGGCCGCGCCGCAGTTGGGGCAGACCAGTTCCCGGTTCATCAGGGTATCCTCGTCCACCGTGGTCACCACGCCGCAGTTGGGGCAGGTCACCTCATACTCGGCGTCGTCGTCCTCCTCCTCGTCCTCATCCAGGTCGAACAGCGCGCTGGTCAGATCATCCATATCCTCGTCCATGGCGTCCAGTTCGTCATACACCTGGTCCAGGGCGTTGTCATGCTCGGTGACGGTCGCCGCCATTTCCTCCAGCAGATCCATCATAGCCGAGATGATCCGGCCGTTCTTGCTGTTGGGGTCAAACTCCATCCCGGTCATCAGGCCGCGGATGTAAGCGGCCTTTGCATTCAGGTCCATGGCCATAGCCTTTACCTCCTTAACGCTGCGGGTCAAAGCCGATCAGTTCACCCGCTCCATGTACTCGCCGGTGCGGGTATCAATGCGGATCTTGTCGCCCTCGTTGATGAACAGCGGCACGCGGATCTCGGCGCCGGTCTCCACCTTGGCGGGCTTGAGGGTGTTGGTGGCGGTGTTGCCCTTGAAGCCGGGCTCGGTCTCGGTGATCTCCAGCTCGATGAAGTTGGGGATCTCGACGCTGAACACCTTGCCCTTGTAGGACAGCAGCTTGCAGACCTCGTTCTCCTTGCAGAACTTGAAGTTTTCCGGCACGTCGGCGGCGTTGACCGGGATATCGTCATAGGTCTCGTTGTCCATGAAATGGTACAGGTCGCCATCCTCGTAGGAGTAGGTCACTTCCTTGCGCTCGATGAACGCCTGGGGGAATTTGGCGGTGGGGTTGTAGCTGGTTTCGGTCACAGCGCCGGTGATGACGTTCTTGGTCTTGGTGCGCACGAACGCAGCGCCCTTGCCGGGCTTGACGTGCTGGAACTCAACGACCTGAAGAACCTGGCCGTCCTGCTCGAAGGTGACGCCGTTGCGGAACTCGCCTGCAGAGATCATAAAAGGATTCCTCCAATACTTTAGTTGGTCAGTAATACATACCTGTTAACTATTTTAATATAAAACCCGCGCCAATGCAAGTCTTTTGCGCCTTTCCGGACCAAAAAACCCGAAAATGCCCTGCCGGGGCGCCCCCGCCCTTATGCCTGAGGCGCGGCGGCCCAGGCGGCGGCCAGGGCGGCGGCGTCCTCGGCCTGGGTGCCGGCCGATTCGCAGATGACGGTGGGGCACAGCCCCCGGGCCTTGAACAGCGCCATCAGCGGCTGGTGGGGCGGGCCGTAGGCGGTATCGGCAAAGGTCAGGTGGCATTTTTCGCCCCCCTGGGTGTAGGCGATGCGGGAAAAATGGACGTGGAAGGTCCGGGCCCGCTCGTCCCCCAGCGCCCAGTCCAGCCGGTCCAGCAGGGCCGCATAGTCGCCGGCGGCCGCCGCCCCGGCAAACTCGCTGCCCTGGCTGCGGGCATACAGGTGCCCGAAGTCGATGCAGGGGGTGATGCGCGGGTCCACGGCGCACAGGGCCAGCACTTCCTCCAGGGTGCCCAACTGGTTGACCTTGCCCATCGTTTCGGGGCAGAGGATGCAGTCGCCGAAACCGGCGGCGTCCACCGCCGCCACGGCCCGGCGCATCGTGTCCAGGGCTTTGTCCAGGGCGTTTTCCCGGCTTTGCCGGCCGCAGGACCCCGGGTGGAAGATCACCCGCCGCCCGCCCATGGCCCGCACGGCGGCGCAGCTTTGCAGCAGGTAGTCGATGCTGTGCAGCCGCTTGTCCTCCTCCAGGCTGGACATGCTGATGTAGTAGGGCGCGTGGACCGACAGGGCGATGCCCCGCCCGGCGCAGGCGGCCCCCAGCGCGGCGGCCCGGGCGTCCTGGATGCGCACGCCGCGGCCGCACTGGTATTCGAAGGCGGTGAGCCCGAAGGAGGCGGTGAAGGCGGCGATGTCCTCGGGGGTTTTGCCGCCGCCGGCCCGGAAGCTGTCCGAAAGGCCGGCCGTGCCGAACCGCGGGGCGTCATTCCGATCCATGGGTCTTGCCCCCTTTCTCGTAATAGCGGCGGAGGAAGGGCGCTTCCAGCCGGCGCTTGACGCGCACCCCCCGGGATTTGTCGTGGGGGGTGCGGGGCAGCACGCTCAGGCAGCGGATGCCGTACAGCCCGGCGGCCAGCCGGTCGGTGAAGAGCTGGTCGCCCACCATGGCCATCTGCCGCCGGGGCACGCCCAGCCGCCGCCGGGCCACCATAAGGCCCACCGGCAGCGGCTTGCAGGCCAGCGGCACCCAGGCCAGGCCGATGCGCCGGGCAAAGGGCCGCACCCGGCGCCCCGTGTTGTTGGACACGATGGTCAGGCTGACGCCCGCCGCCCGCATGGCCTCCAGCCAGGCGGACACGCCGGGGTCCAGCTGCTGGCTGCCGTCGCCGGTCAGGGTGTTGTCCACATCCAGCACCAGGGCGGTGATGCCCTGGCTTTGCAGGTAGGCCGGGGTGATGTCCTCCACCCGGCGGAAGATGATTTCAGGGGTCAGCAGCATGGACGCCTCACTTTCTGATACGGGGCGGGTAAGCCCTGCAAAAATAAAGCAGGCCCGCCTGCGCGGGCCTGCTTTCTGGTACGGGGGTGCGCGGCGCTGCCAAAGCACACGGCCGTTGTCCTACCCCACCGCACCAAGCCGTTCCGATTCAAACCTTTGTATAAACGCCTGAGCGAAATTACTTATACTTGCGCTTGCGGGCGGCTTCGGACTTCTTCTTGCGGCGCACGGAAGGCTTTTCATACGCTTCGCGCTTGCGCACCTCGGCCAGGACACCACTGCGGGCGGTGCTGCGCTTGAAACGGCGCAGGGCGCTCTCCAGGGATTCGCCCTCCTTGACACGGATCTCCGACATCTTTATCCCTCCCTTGGTCTTTAGACAGGAGTTTGCCGGTCAAAAATTTCTAATCAACCAGTAAACAAAAGTATACTATAAAGCACGGCCGGCTGTCAACCACGTTTTGGCCGGTTCGGGCAAATTCGCATAAAGTTTACAATTCGGGCATTTCCACCGGCGCGGCCGATCCCCCTCAGCCCTGCCCCGCCAGCCCGAACCACAGCGTCAGCGCGCCGTAGATCACCGGCTGGTGCAGCATGTACACAAGCAGGGTGTGCCGGCCGACCGCGCACAGCGGGCGCAGCGGCGCCGGGGCCCGGCCCATCCGCGCCGCCAGCCGGCCGGGGCCGAGGCACCGGGCCAGGAAGTACCCGCACCAGAACAGGAACACCCAGGGCAGCAGCGGGAAGTAATCGGCTGAGGAAAACCGGCTCAGGTCGGGCAGGCCCAGCCAGAACCAGTTGCCCGCGTACAGCGCCGCCGGCAGCCGGGTAAGCCGCAGCCCTTCAAAGCCCAGGAAGCCGTTGGGCAGCTGGTTGAGCAGCAGGAAGGCCGCCGCCGACCCCGCCAGCCCCGCCGCCGGCGGGACCCGGTCCAGCGCCGGGCGCAGCAGCGCGGTGAGCAGCAGCGCACTGCCGGTCAGGTGCAGCACCCCGAACCAGATGGCCTGGCTGGGCATGACCACTGCCGTGACCACCGTGAGCACCGCCGCGCAGCCCAGCGTGACGGCCCCGTGCCGCCACACCGAGCGGGAGAAGACCACGCTGAACCCGGCGATGAGCAAAAAACTCCAGCAGATGTACTGCTGCCAGACATGGCAGCCCGGGGCCGTGATGTCGTACCAGCCGCCGGGCCGGCCGAAGACATAGACCCAGTCGTACAGGGCATGGTAGGCCAGCATATTCAAAAGGGCCAGGCCGCGCAGTGCATCCAGCTGCCACAGCCGCGGCCCGGGCGCAGGGCGCGGCATCCGGGGTTCCTCCTTTACGGGTGATCTGATGTTTCCACTATACCCGCCGCCGGGTGGGAAGTCAAGCCCCGAGACGGCCGAAAACCTTGCAAACTGCTGAAATTTGCGCTACAATATTTGTAGATTTCGACGAGGTTTGCGGCGGTCCCGGCAGGGGCCCGGCCGCGGCCTTCCCCTTACGAAAAGCAGCAAAGGAGGCTGTTCCCCATGCCGGATATCCGCCTGATCGCCCTGGACCTGGACGGCACTGTGTTTGACGATGAAAAGCGCATCAGCGCCCGCACGCTGCAGGCCATCCGCGCCGCCTTGGACCGCGGCGTGGATGTGGTGCCCGCCACCGGGCGGCAGGCCGGCGGCATCCCCGCCGAATTTCTGCAGATGCCCGGCGTGCGCTACGCCCTGACCGCCAACGGCGCCAGCGTGGTGGAGCTGGCCAGCGGCCGCAGCGTGGTGCGCCTGCCCTTTGACGACGCGCTGGCCCAGCAGGTGCTGGCGGCGGTGCAGCCCTTTGGCGGGGTGATCGGAGTGTTCATTGACGGCGCGTGCTACGGCGACCCCGACAGCGCCGCCCGCGTTGAGAGCACCTGCCCCCCGGCGCTGCTGCCCTATGTGCGGGCCAGCCGCCAGGTGGTGCCGGACATGCCCGCCTGCCTGGCGGCCCACCCCGGCCAGGTGGAGAAGTTCAGCATCCTGTACGGGGACGCCGCCACCCGCGACGCCGCCTGGGCCGCCGTGGCGGCGGCCTGTCCGGGGGCGGAGATCACCAGCAGCGTGCCCTGCAACCTGGAGGTGAACGCCCCCGGCGTGAACAAGGGCCGCGGGCTGATGGCGCTGGCCGCCGAGCTGGGGCTGGACCCCGCCCAGGTGATGGCCTGCGGCGACAGCGGCAACGACCTGGCCATGATCCGGCTGGCCGGGCTGGGGGTGGCCATGGCCAACGCCAGCCCCGACGTGCTGGCCGCCGCCGACGCCGTGACGCTGGACAACAACCACGACGGTGTGGCCGCCGCCATTGAGACCTATGTACTGGGGGCCTGAACTTTGTCAACCCTGAAACCCGAACAGCAAGGCCCCGGCCTTGTGGCGCGGTTCGGCGCCGCCGTGCAGGACCTGACCGGCCGGGACGCCGCCGCGGCCCGCCGGCTGCTTTTGCTGGGTCTGCGGGCCCAGCGGGCCCGGCTGACCCTGGCCCCCGACCGGCGGCTGCCCCCGGCCCGCCGATATGCGGCCTGCGCCGCCATGGACGCCATGGTGCGCCCGCTGGCCAGGGGCGGGCAGTCGGCCATCGTCAACGTCTTTCTGCCCTGCGAGCTTCTGCAGGCTTTCGGCGTCGCCCCGCTGTTTGCCGAGGGGCTGTCCTGTTACCTCAACGGTGCCCGGGCCGAAAAGTTCTTTCTCCACCGGGCCGAGGAGGGCGGGGTCTCCCCCAACTTCTGCAGCTACCACAAGGCGCTGCTGGGCGCCGGGTTCAGCGGGCTGCTGCCCCGGCCGCTCTTCACCGCCTGCACCTCGCTGGCCTGCGACGCCAACAACCTGACCTTCCGCCGCCTGGCCGAAGAGTTCGGCGTGCCCGCCTTCTACATCGACGTGCCCTACACCCGGGACGAGGCGGCGGTGCGGGAGGTGGCCGACCGGCTGCGGGAATTTGCCGAGTTTCTAACGCTGCGCACCGGCCGCCGGCTGAATGAGGACGCCCTGCGCGCCGCCGTGGCCCGCAGCGGCCGCACGCTGGACCTGCTGGCCCGGGCCCGGGCCGCCCTGGCGGGCAAGGTGCTGCCCGGGGACGTGGTGTCGGCTTCCTATGAGGTTTTCGTCGCCCACACGATGCTGGGCACCCCCGCCGCCGAGCGCTACGCCCGGCAGCTGCTGCAGGACGCCCGCAACCCCCGGTATGCCCGGGCGGAGGCAGACTCGCTGCGGCTGGTCTGGGCCCACACGATCCCCTTCTACCAGCCGCCGGTGCAGCGGGCGCTGGACTTTGCCCCCGGCGCCCACCTGGCCGCCTGCGAGATGAGCGCCGACACCCAGGGCCTGGTCATGGACCCCGACCACCCCTACGAGAGCATGGCCCGCCGGCTGGTGTACAACAGCTTCAACGGCGGGGCGGGGCACCGCATCGACCGGCTGCTGGAGCTTTGCCGCCAGCAGCAGGCCGACGGGCTGGTCTATTTCTGCCACTGGGGCTGCAAGGGCACCCAGGGCGCCGCCCAGCTGGTGCGCAGCCGGCTGGAGGAGGCCGGGTACCCGGTGCTGCTGCTGGACGGGGACGGCTGTGACCGGGCCAACGCCAGCGACGGGCAGACCGCCACCCGGCTGGAGGCGTTCCTGGAGATGCTGGCCGCCGCCCGCCGGGAACGGGCGGACCACGCCGGAAAGGAGGCGGGCGCATGACCGTCTATTATGCCTGCAAATACGCCCCGCTGGAGCTGATCGCCGGTTTCGGGGCCGACTGCGCCGCGCTGGATCCGCTGGCCGAGAGCTTTTCCTGCGCCGAGCGCCACGCCCACCCGAACCTGTGCGGCTACGCCAAGGCGGTGCTGGAACAGGTGGAGCAGTCCCGGGTGCGGGCACTGGTGCTGACCAACTGCTGCGACGCGATGCGCCGGGTCTACGATGTGCTGGAAGCCTCCGGCGGGCTGGATTTCCTCTACTTTCTGCCGCTGCCCCACCAGACCGGTCCGGCCGCCCGGGCCCGGCTGGCCCGGGACCTGGGGCGGCTGGCCCAGGCGCTGCAGGCTTATACCGGCCGCGCCTTTGACCCGGCGCTGGCCGCCCGGGCCTTTGTGCGCCGCAGCCGGCGGCCGGGGCCCCACATCACCCTGCTGGGGGCCCACGGGGGCAGCGTGCTGTACCACACCGTGCAGCAGGCTTTCTCGCTGCCGGTGGTGGACGCCACCTGCAGCGGCAACCGCCGGGTGGAATTGCCGGGCAACCACCTGCCCGACACACTGGCGGCCTTTCTGCCCGTTTACGCGGGGGCGCTGCTGGACCAGCCCCCCTGTATGCGGATGGAGGCCGCCCTGCCCGGCCGCCGGGCCCTGGTGGACCGGGAGACGGCGGGGGTCGTGTACCACACGGTCCAGTTCTGCGATTACTATGCAACCGGCTTTGCGGTGCCGGAAACGGAGGCGGAAACCATCCCCATGTTGAAGATCGAGACCGACTGCACCCGCCAGACCTACACCAGCGGCGGCGGGCAGCTGAGCACCCGCCTGGGCGCCTTTGCCGAGAGCATCGGCGCCCAGCCCCGGCAGGAGAGCGCCGACGCCGTCACCCACCCCGGCGCTCGGTACGCCGCCGGCATTGACTCGGGCTCCACCAGCACCGATGCGGTGATCCTGGACCGAAGCGGCCGGATCGTGGCCTACAGCATCGTGCCCACCGGCGCCGGGGCCAAGGCCGGCGCCCGCCAGGCGCTGGAGGAGGCGCTGACCCGGGCCGGCCTGACCGAAGCCGACCTGGGCGCCCGGGTGTATACCGGATACGGGCGGGACTTTATCGGCGGCGAAGGCGGCGCGGCGGTGACCGAGATCACCTGCCACGCCCGCGGCGCCCACCACCTGGACCCGGAGGTGCGCACCGTGGTGGACATCGGCGGGCAGGATTCCAAGGTGATCCGGCTGGACGCCGAGGGTGCGGTGCAGAACTTTGTGATGAACGACAAATGCGCCGCCGGCACCGGGCGGTTTCTGGAGATGATGGCCCGCACGCTGCAGATGCCGCTGAGCGAGATGAGCACGCTGGGCCTGGCCTGGAAGAAGGACGTGACCATCTCCAGCATGTGCACGGTGTTTGCCGAGAGCGAGGTGGTCAGCCTGGTGGCCCAGAGCACCGCCCCGGCGGACATCATCCATGGGCTGAACAAGAGCGTGGCCGGGCGCACCGCCGCCCTGGCCAAGCGGGTGAACGGCACCCCCAAGTACATGATGACCGGCGGGGTGGCCAAAAACCAGGGTCTTGTGAAGGAGCTGGAAAAGAGCCTGGGCGCCCCGGTGGAGGTCAGCGAATACAGTCAGCTGTGTGGGGCGCTGGGGGCCGCGCTCTTTGCGCTGGACGCCCTGAACCGCACGCCGGACCCGGCGGGCGAAAAATAGCTTGCCATTTTCCGGTGAATCGAATACAATGTGAAGAGGGTGTGCCCTGCGGCGCGCCCTGAGCGTGTCGAGAAACTCGACACGTTCCACAAGAGGCAACAGCCGCGCACGGCAATTGCCTAACGCGGCTGTTTCCCCTTGTGTATCCCCTTCGACAAAATTTTACGGCAAATCGCGCACTCGTCACTTCGTTCCTCGCACACAATTTGCCGTAAAATTTCCCTGGCGGTGTCGCCGTCGTCGGCGCATGTCCGCCGACGGCGACCGTTTTTATATTTTCAACAGGCTGAGGGTGTGCCCTGCGGCGTGCCCTCTTTTACAAATACCAAAATAAAGAAGGTGCGATTATGGCTTGGAATCTTCTTGTGGGACAGTCCGGCGGGCCCACCGCCGTGATCAACTCCAGCCTGGCCGGCGTGTATGAGAGCGCCAAGGCTTTTGGCGCTGAGCATGTGTACGGGATGCAGTACGGCATCGAAGGGCTGCTGGAAGGGCGGATCGTGGATCTGGACCGGCAGCTGGGCGACAAAATGGCCATCGAACTGCTCAAGCGCACCCCCTCCAGCTTTCTTGGCAGCTGCCGCCACAAGCTGCCCGACGCCGAGGTGAACGAAGCGCCCTACCAAACGCTGTTCCAGCTGTTTGACCGGTACAAGATCGGGGCGGTGCTGTACATCGGCGGCAACGACAGCATGGACACCATCGCCAAACTGGCCGCCTACGGCGCCGCCAAAAACAGCGACATCCGGTTTATCGGCGTGCCCAAAACCATCGACAACGACCTGGTGGGCACCGACCACACCCCCGGCTACGGCAGTGCGGCCAAGTACATCGCCACCATTCTGAAGGAAGTCATCTGCGATTCCAGCGTCTATGACATCCGCAGCGTGACGGTGGCCGAGATCATGGGCCGCCACACCGGCTGGCTGGCCGGCGCCGCCAGCCTGGCCGCCGGCAGCGACAGCGACGGGCCGGACATCATCCTGCTGCCCGAGCGGGTGTTTGATGAGGAAGCCTTCCTCGCCCGGGTGGCCGAGCTGGAAGCCCGCCGCCACAATGTCATCATCGCGGCCAGCGAGGGGGTCAAGAACCGGGACGGCGTTTTCCTCTGCGATCTGGTCAGCACCGCCGGCCAGCTGGACGCCTTCGGCCACAAGGCGATCCTGTCCGGCACCAGCCGCTATCTGGCCGACCTGATCCGGGTGCGGCTGGGCTGCAAGACCCGCGCCATCGAGTTTTCCACCCTGCAGCGGTGCGCTTCCCACCTGGCCAGCCGCACCGACATCACCGAAGCCTACCAGGTGGGCGGCGCGGCGGTGGAGGCCGCGTTCCGCGGGCAGACCGGCAAGATGTGCGGCATCCGCCGCCTGGCCGACCAGCCCTACCGCACCGAGACCGCACTGGTGGATGTGGCCGCCGTGGCCAACCGGGAAAAGTGCGTGCCCGCCGAGTGGATCACCCCCGACGGGATGCAGGTGACCGCCGACTTTGAGCGGTACGCCCGCCCGCTGATCCAGGCCGAGCTGACCCCCATCTACATCAACGGCGTGCCCCAGCACATCCACCTGGAAACCGAGTAACCCCGGCCGTTTCCCCGTACTTGCAAGACTGCAAAAAAGCCGCTTCCCCTTTCGGGGAAGCGGCTTTTGTCTTTGCGGGGTCGGCGGCGATCAGGCGAAGAGGACCCAGAAGTAGATGTAGGCCGGGATCACGGCGGCCAGCGTGAAGGGGATGCCGATGCGGCAGAAGTCGCCGGTCTTGACCTCGTAGCCTTCCCGGCGCAGGATGCCGATGCCGGCAATGTTGGCCGACGCGCCGATGGGGGTCATGTTGCCGCCCAGCGTTGCGCCGGACAGCAGGCCGAAGTAGAGCAGCGTCGGGTCGATGCCCAGGGTGGAAGCCAGGCCGGTGACCACCGGCAGCATCGTGGCCACATAGGGGATGTTGTCGATGAAGGCGGAGAAGAGCACCGACGCCCAGACGATGACCGTGTAGATCAGGAAGACGTTGCCGCCGCCCATCTTGGCCAGCAGGCCGGCGGCCGCATCCACCACCCCCATGTGGGTGATGCCGCCGATGACCAGGAACAGCCCCAGCAGCAGGCCGATGGTCTCAAAGTCGATGGACTTGATGGGGCCGGTGAACGCCTCGGTCTTGCGGGTGCGGACATAGGTGTAGACCATGCCGATGACAAAGAGGGTCACGCAGATCAGACCGTTGGTGATGTCGGGCTTGCTGGGCAGGAAGGAGGCCGAGATCAGCAGCACGATCATGCCCGCCAGCAGCACGGTGGGGACATAGTCGGTGACGGGGGTCAGCTGGGTGGCGCGGTCGATGGGCTTTTTCTCCTTGCGGAACAGCCAGGCCAGGATCAGCGCCGAGGCGACGGCGCCCAGCTCCACCGCAAAGAAGATGCCGGGGCGGCCCTTGTACCAGAAGAAGTCCAGGAAGCTCATGTCGGCGTAGGAGCCCAGCATGATGGCGGTGGTGTCGCCCACCAGCGTGGCAGCCCCCTGCAGGTTGGAGGACACCGCGATGCCGATGATGAAGGGCACCGGGTTGGTGTTGAGCTTTTTGCAGATGGCCAGCGCCACCGGGGCCACCATCAGCACAGTGGCCACGTTGTCCACAAAGGCCGAGATGATGCCGGCAAAGAGGGCCAGCGCCACGGCGGCCATCTGGACATTGGGGACCTTGGTCATGATCATGTCGGCCAGGCGGGCGGGCATGTGGCTGTCGATGAACAGCTGCACCAGGCCCATCGTGCCGGCGATCATCAGCAGCACGTTCCAGTCGATGGCGGTGAAGATCTGGTCCAGCGGCAGCATCCCGGTCAGGATGAACACCAGCGCCGAGGCCAGCGCGATGTAGGGGCGGTACTTGCTGAAGGTGAGCATCAGCACATAGGTGATGGCGAACAGGATCAGCGCGTAAATCATAAGCAAACCAGCTTTCTGCGGCCGACGGGCGGCCGGCTTTTTCCTGATAACTATACATAACTATACAATGGAAGCCGCCAAAATGCAAGCGCCGGGCCCTGGCCGCCGGGCTTTTTTGCCTTTTCTTTGCCGGGAATCCCCAAAACGCCGCCCGGTTTTTTAGGCAGTTTCCTGATTGACAGCGAGTGGGGGGCATGGTACGCTGGGCATGTAAGAATCCATCTCTGTTGGGAAGTTTTTCCGCCAGTGCGCCCTTCCCCGCCAACGGCGGCCCGGCCGCCGCACAACAAGGAGGTTCCCTGTATGAGAAAGCGGATGTTGACAGCGGCCCTGGCTGCCCTGCTGCTGGGCGGCTGCGGCGCCCCGGCGGCGGAATCCGTCTCCACCGTGCTGCCGCTGGACGAAGCGCTGGCCCGCCAGGGCTGAGCCCCGTTTTTTTCGACACGCTGAAAGGCCGTTCCCCGGCAGGGGAACGGCCTTTTCTGTGCGGTGATTCAGTGGGTCTGCACGGCGGCTTCGCTGTCCTTTTTGGCGGCGAAGTAGGCCCGCAGCGAGTTGACGACGATGGTCAGGCCCAGCGCGATGAGCAGCACCGCGATGATCAGCTGCAGCCCTTCCACCCAGAAGGTGGCGCTGCCGGCCTGATACGCCTGCACCATGGCGATGAGCCGCTGGACCAGCGCCGTGAAGGTGACGCAGAGCATGATGATCAGCGGCGGGAAAAGCATCTTGTTGTTGCGGCCGGTCACCTTCAGGAAAACGCAGAGGGTGACGAGCACCAGCGCGCTGAGCAGCTGGTTGGCCGAGCCGAACAGCGGCCAGATGTTGTTGTAGCCGATCTTGGCCAGGATGAAGCCGTAGACCAGCGTGATGACGGTGGACACATAGGTGTTGCACAGGACCTTGCGCCAGGGGGCGGCGTTTTCCATATCGTCCACACTGAACAGTTCCTGCCAGCTCATGCGGCCGATGCGGGAGACGGCGTCCAGGCTGGTCAGGGCCAGGGCGGACACACACATGGTCATGAAGCACTGGGCCACATACACCGGCACGCCGAACATTTCAAAGAAGCCGGCCACGCCGGTGGAGAAGATCTGGAACGGGGTGCCGGCGGCGGGGGTGCCGTCGGCCGCGGCGGCTGCGCCGGCCACGCACAGGGCCAGCACCGCCAGCAGGCTTTCGGTCACCATGGCGCCGTAGCCGACCTTGAGCATGTCCTTCTCGTTCTCGATGGTCTTGGAGGAGGTGCCGGAGGACACCAGGCTGTGGAAGCCGGAAACCGCGCCGCAGGCCACCGTGACGAACAGGATCGGGAACAGGTCGCCCAGGCTTTCGTTGTGGAAGCCGGTGTACACCGGCAGGTTCATGGTCGGGTGGGCCACCAGGATGCCCACCACGGCGCCCAAGATCATGCCGGCGAACATGAAGGTGGTCATGGCGTCCCGGGGCTGTTTGAGCAGCCACATCGGCAGCACGGCGGTGAAGAAGATGTAGACAAAGGTGATGTACAGCCAGGCTTCTTTGCCGAGGATCAGCGGGGCCACCATGCCCAGCGCCAGCGAAACGACGGTGAAGGCCAGGGCGATGACCCCCTCCTTCCAGCCTTTGAACTGGAACTTGCGCTGCAGCAGGCCGAAAAGGATGGCGAAGGCGATGAAGAACAGCGAGATGCTGCCGGCGGCGCCGTTGGTGGTGGCGGCGGCGGCCAGGGCGCCCTCGGTGTCATAGGCGTTGAAGGTGCCGGCCACCATGTCGGCAAAGGCGGCCACCACCAGGCCGCAGAACAGCCAGCTGAAAACCAGGAACAGCTTGCGGCCGGTTTTGCCGATGTACTTTTCGATCAGCAGGCCCATGGACTTGCCTTCGTTCTTGACGCTGGCGTACAGCGCGCCGAAGTCGGTGACGGCGCCGAAGAAGATGCCGCCCAGCAGGATCCACAGCAGCACCGGCAGCCAGCCGAAGGCCGCCGCCTGGATGGCGCCGGTGACAGGGCCGGCGCCGGCGATGGAGCTGAACTGGTGGCTGAAAACGGTCCAGCCGTCGGTGGGGACATAGTCCTTGCCGTCGTTTTTCACAACGGCCGGGGTCTTGGCGGTCGGGTCGATGCCCCAGCTGCGGGCGATCCAGCGCCCGTACAGCGCGTAGGCGCCCACCAGGCACACCGCCGCAATGAGTACGATCACGAGTGTGTTCATGTTGAATTCCTTCCTCTTTTGGTTTGTCACAGCCGGCATCAGGCGGTGCAGGCCGGGGCAGCGGCCTATGCAAACAGCCCCCGCCTTTGCCGCACGGGTTGCCCGTGCTTTGCAAAGACGAAGGCTGTACAGAGTTCTTCTGCGCGGCTTCCGCGTTACCACTTTGCTTGCCGCCCCAGACCATGGCCGGGAATCCGCGCACGTTTGGATTCCCCCTGCCCGGGGCAGCCCCTTACCTGCGGCCGCCGGGGCCCTGCCCCGCACCGCAGCCCCGGATAACGGCGGGAGACCCGGCCGGCGCTACTGCCCGCCGCGGCGGGGTTCGCACCGGCTGCTGGCAGGTGAGGACCCCTTCGCGCCTTGCTGCCGCCTCGCACAACCGGCGGCTTTCTGGGAGCGGTGTTGCAAAAGGGCCATTGTCCTGGTCACTGCATTTGCCTGATGAAACTGCATATATACTCTACACCTTTCCGCCGTTTTTGTCAATTTCGTCTCCATATTTCGGAATTTTGCAGGTTTGGGCAGCATTTTGTCCAAATTATTTGGATAAAATGTGAACATTGCAGCCTTTTCTCCCGGTCTTGCTGCACATTTATGCAGTCTGCCCCGCCCGGATGGATGCAAGCCCGATACAATCCCGCCTTATGATGGGGGCATTCCACAAATACCGCCCTTGGCGCGGCGCCCCGCCGCCCGGACCGGAAAGGAGCTGCATCCCATGAAACTGTTTGCCAATCCCCTGAGCAAGAAACTTGCCGCCGCGGTCCTGCTGGGCTGCCTGACCGCCGCCGCCCTGCTGGGCTGCCGCCCGGACCCGGCCGGGGACGCCTCCCCTGCCGAGCCCCCCGCCGCCACCGAAGCCCCCATCGCCACAGAGCCTCCCGCGGCCACCGAAGCCCCGGCCCCGACCGAGGCCCCCGCGCCGGACGTTGAGGTCCCCGACACGACCGCCGCGCCGGACAGCGAGGTCACGGCCCCCGATGAAGCCGCCGCCCCCGACGAAGCCGCCACGCCGGACAGTGAGGTCACCGCCGAGGCAGAGAGCCGGGGTGAAGCGGCGGACCAGCCGGCCGCCGAGGCCGCGGCCACCGTGTATGCCGAGGAAGAGCTGTCGGCCTTCACCCGGGACTGGTACGACGAAGTGCCGGCCGGCAGCGGCAACTGGGTACACCGGGCCGCCGACCCCGAAGCACAGCCCGACGTGTACTATGAGGAAGTCCCCAAAGGCAGCGGCAACTGGGTGCCCCGGACAGCCGAGTAAGGCATCCGACAGAAAAATCCCCGCAGCGTTCCGCCCAAAGGCGGAGCGCTGCGGGGATCATTGTTGCAGGCGCGGCAAAGATTAACATTTTCCCGCATTTTTGTGGAAAATCAGTATTGAAAATCGCCGGTTCATCCTTTATTATAGAGCCAAGGAGACATTTTCAATAAAAGGAGAGGTTTCCATGAAGCCGAGCATCCAACGCCGCGTTCTCCCTGTTTTGCTGGCGGCGGCCCTTCTGGGCGGCTGCGGGCCGCAGGGCGGGGACCCGGACCTGGAATTTCCGCAGACCGGCTGGGAGATGAAGGCCGAGCAGGTCATGGAAGCCTGGGGCACCACCCCCGAGGAGGTCGGGAACCGGACGCCCGCCAGGACGCCTGACCCCGGCGGACACCGCGCCCCCGTTCCGGTCCGCCGTTCGGTAAAATGGACATACCACGGCCGCATTTGTCGGCAGATCGCCGCCTTGACTTCGCCTTTGCCCGATGCTACCATAAACGTATAGACTCTCCCCGTTCCGCTGCTTGGCCCGATGCACTGAAAAGAGGAGGCGAATGCCATGAAAAAGAGATCCGTTTTCCGCCGGCTGTGGGTGATCCCGCTGGCCGCGGCCCTTCTGACCGGCTGCGCCGCCGGCGGACAAGACGAGGCGGCACAGGAGACATCCTCCGCCGCCACCGCCGAGACCGTGGCCGTCGCCCTGGAGGCCCCGCTCCCCGCCGTCGAGGAGGAGGCGCAGGAGGATGTGATCCTGATCCACCCGCAGCCTGTGCCGGAGGATTTGCCCGAGAGCTGCCCGCTCTGCGGCGGAATGATGGAAGACCGCCGCCTGGACACGCGGGAGGGCGGCCTGGCGGTGCGGGACTGCATCCATGAAGCATACGGGGAGGATTACCACTTCCCCAACTACGCCGTGTACCAGCGGATCTGCACCGAATGCGGCGAATGGCAGAGCGATACCTGGCAGACCTACACCGGCGCCGACCGGGTGGAATGCCACGGATACCAGTAAAGAGCGCCGGGCGCAGCCGCCGGCCCATGGCGGAACCGATTGTTGACAACGAACGGCCCGCGGCCTTCCGAATTTGCTACGGAAGGCCGCGGGCCGTTTTCTGCGGGGCGGCGGGTCACACGCCGGCCGGCAGTTTTGTTTCCAGTTTGGGGGCGCCGCCGGCCAGCTCCTCGGCGGTGAGGGCGGCGGGGGCGGCGGGCTTTTGGGTCAGGTTCTCCTTGCCCACGGCCAGCATCAGTTTGATGCGGTTTTCCTGGTTGACCCGGGTGGCGCTGGGGTCGTAGTCCACCGGGGTGATGTTGGCTTCGGGGTGCAGGGCGCGGATCTTGTTGATCATCCCCTTGCCCACGATGTGGTTGGGCAGGCAGCCGAAGGGCTGGGCGCAGACGATGTTGGGGTAGCCGCCCTCCACCAGTTCGATCATCTCGGCGGTGAGCAGCCAGCCCTCCCCCATTTTGGCCCCCAGCGAGATGATGCCCTCGGGCTTTTTCATCAGTTCCCGGAAGGACCCCGGCGCATAGAAGCCGTTTTTGCGCATGGCCTCGTTGCAGCTTTCCCCGATGGAATCCAGCCAGGACAGCAGCATATCCGCCCCGCCGGCCACCAGCTTGCTGCCGCCGTACAGCTCCACGTCCAGCGTCTGGTTGGCGATGCAGTACTCCACAAAGCCCATCAGGCCGGGCAGGTTGACCTCGCAGTCCTGGCTTTCCAGGAACTTTTCCAGGTCGTTGTTGCCAAGGGGGGAGTATTTCACATAGATCTCGCCCACGACCCCCACCTTGACCTTGGGGGTCACGGTGCGGGGGATCCTGGCATAGTCCGCCGCGATCACCGGGAACTGGCGCTTCATATCGTGGGCGCTGAAGTTGCGGTTTTCCCGCATCCAGGACTGGATCTCGGCGACCCAGCGCTCGGTGGCGGCGTCGGCGGCGCCGGGGTGGTCCTCATAGGGTTTGACCTGGCTGCGCAGCGCGCAGAGCATGTCGCCGTAAAAGATGCTGGCAATGACCTTGCGCAGCAGCGGCAGGGTGATGGGCAGGCCGCTGCCCTTTTCCAGCCCCGAGAAGTTCAGCGAGGCCACCGGGATGTTGCCGTAGCCGGACTTGACCAGCGCCTTGCGCAGCAGCTTGATGTAGTTGGAAGCCCGGCAGCCGCCGCCGGTCTGGGTGATGAGCAGGGCGGTGTGGTCCAGGTCATACTTGCCGCTGTTCAGCGCGTCGATAAACTGGCCGATGACCAGCAGCGCCGGGTAGCAGGTGTCGTTGTGAACGTATTTCAGCCCCAGCTGGGCCACCTCGCTGCCGCAGTTGCCCAGCACCTCCACATTGTAGCCCTCGCACTCCAGCGCGGCGGCCATCAGGCGGAACTGGGTCACGGCCATGTTGGGGATCAGGATCTTGTGGGTCTTGATCATGTCTTTGGTGAAATTGGGGGTCATGTATTCCATAGGGGTCAGTTCCTCCGTTTTTCGGCCTCTTCCCTGCGCTCCTCCAGCGCGGCAAAGAGGCTGCGCAGCCGGATGTTCACGGCGCCCAGGTTGGTGATCTCGTCGATCTTGAGCTGGGTGTACAGCTTGCCGCCTTCCTGCAGGATCTCCCGGGTCTCGTCGGTGGTGATGGCGTCCAGCCCGCAGCCGAAGGAAACCAGCTGCACCAGGTCCATATCCGGTTGGGTGGTGCAGTATTTGGCCGCCGCATACAGCCGGCTGTGGTAGGTCCACTGGTTGAGCACCGAGGTGGGGAATCGCTCCACCAGATGGCTGACCGCGTCCTCGGTGACGACGGCCGCCCCCTGGCGGACGATGAGCTTGTCAATGCCGTGGTTGACCTCCGGGTCCACATGGTAGGTCCGGCCGGCCAGCACGATGATGTGCCGCCCTTCGGCCCGGGCCCGGGCGATGATCTCGGCGCCCTTGGCGCGCACCTGCTCCATGTGGCGGGCGTACTCGGCATAGGCGGCGTCGATGGCCGCCGCCACCGCCTTGCGGGGCAGACCGGGGAAGTATTTGTCCAGCACCGCCGGGAAACGCCTGGTAAAGTCCTTGCGGCGGGCCAGGTTCAGGTAGTCGTAGATGAAGGTGGTGTTTGCCAGTTCGTGGCAGTTGCCCGCGAGCACCTCGGGGTAGTAGGCCACCACCGGGCAGTTGTAATGGTTGTCGCCCAGGTGTTCGTCCACGTTGTAGCTCATGCAGGGGTAGAAGACTGCGTCCACCCCCATCTTGACCAGCTCGGCGATGTGCCCGTGGGCCAGCTTGGCCGGGAAGCAGGCGGTGTCGCTGGGGATGGTGGCCTGGCCTTCCTGGTAGAGGGCCCGGCTGGACACCGGGCTGGTTTTGACCGTAAAGCCCAGCCTGGTAAACAGCGTATGCCAGAACGGCAGCAGTTCATACATGTTCAGGCACAGCGGCAGGCCGATGGTGCCGCGGTTGTTTTCCAGGTTCTGGGGCTTGTAGTCCAGCAGCAGGCCCAGCTTGTAGGCGTAGAGGTCCAGGTCCTCGTCGGTGGCCTTGCCGGTGACCGGCTTGTCGCACCGGTTGCCCGAGATGAACCGCTTGCCGTCGGCAAAGATGTTGACGGTGAGCTGGCAGTGGTTGCCGCAGCCCTGGCACTGGACGGTGTTGACCTTCTGGGTGAAGGCTTCCAGCTCGGGCAGGGTGAGCACGGTGCTGCGGGCGCCGGGCCGGGCGTGGGCCTTGCCGAAGAGCGCGGCGCCGTAGGCGCCCATCAGGCCGGCGATGTCGGGGCGGATGACCTCCACCCCCATCTCCTTTTCAAAGGCGCGGAGGACGGCTTCGTTGTAGAAGGTGCCGCCCTGGACCACGATCTTGCGGCCCAGCTCCTCGGGGCTGGAAGCGCGGATGACCTTGTACAGCGCGTTCTTGACCACCGAGATGGACAGCCCGGCGCTGATGTTCTCGATGGTGGCGCCGTCCTTCTGGGCCTGCTTGACGCTGGAGTTCATGAAGACCGTGCAGCGGCTGCCCAGGTCCACCGGGCGGTCGGCAAAAAGGCCCAGGGCCGCGAACTTCTTCACATCATACCCCAGTGCCTGGGCGAAGGTCTGCAGGAAGGACCCGCAGCCGGAGGAGCAGGCTTCGTTCAAAAAGATGTTGCTGATGGCGCCGTCCTCGATCTTGAAGCACTTCATGTCCTGGCCGCCGATGTCGATGATGAAGTCCACGTTGGGCATAAAGTGCTTGGCGGCGGTAAAGTGGGCCACCGTCTCCACCAGGCCCCGGTCGCAGTGGAAGGCGTTTTTCACCAGTTCCTCGCCGTAGCCGGTGGTGGTGACGCTGGCGATCTCCAGGTTGGGGTGGTTTTTGTACAGGTCGGTGAGCACCTTGCGCACCAGCGGGATCGGGTTGCCCAGGTTGGGCTGGTAGCTGGTGAAAAGGATGTTGTCGTTCTGGTCGATGACCGCCAGCTTGATGGTGGTGGAGCCGGAGTCGATGCCGATGTGAACGGGGCCGCACTCGGCGCCGAAGGGCACGCAGGGCACCGCCGCCTTCATGTGGCGGGCGTGGAACTCCTCATACTCCTGCTTGGTGGCGAACAGCGGCGGCAGGCTGACATAGGTGGCGGTGGCGCTGTAGCGGCCCAGCCGGTCGATGACCGCGTTCAGGTCGCATTCCTGGTCGGCGTAGAAGGCCGCGCCCAGCGCCACATACAGCAGGCTGTTTTCGGGGCAGGTGCCTTTCAGGTGCAGGGTGTTGTCAAAGCTCTGGCGCAGCACGGAGGAGAAGGTCAGCGGCCCGCCCAGGTAGAGCACCTTCCCCTCGATCGGCCGGCCCTGGGCCAGGCCGGCGATGGTCTGGTTGACCACCGCCTGGTAGATGGAAGCCGCGATGTCCCCGGCCTGGGCGCCCTGGTTGATCAGCGGCTGGATGTCGCTTTTGGCGAAGACACCGCAGCGGGACGCGATGGTGTAGGTGCGCTGGGCACCCTGGGCAGCCTTGTCCATCTCATCGGCGGACATCTTGAGCAGGGTGGCCATCTGGTCGATGAAGGCGCCGGTGCCGCCGGCGCAGGACCCGTTCATCCGCACTTCGGTGCCGTGGGTCAGGAAGAGGATCTTGGCGTCCTCGCCGCCCAGCTCGATGATGCAGTCGGTGCCGGGGGCCAGCCGGTTGGCCGCCACGCGGGTGGCGAAGACCTCCTGCACAAAGGGGACCTGGCAGCTGTCCGCCAGGCCCATGCCGGCCGAGCCGGAGATGGCCAGCAGCGCACGGCCGCCGGGCAGATACTGCTCGGCCACCCGGCGCAGCAGTTCCTGGCCTTTTTCCAGGATGTGGCTGTAGTGGCGCTCGTAGGTGGAATATACGATCTTGTCGGCGTCGTCCAGCACGACGCATTTAATGGTAGTGGAACCGATGTCCAGACCAACTCTCATTCGGAAACCTCCCGGTCATGGGGTAAGGGGCGCGCCCCGGCGGACCCGCCGGCGTTCGTGCGGCGGGCAATCAGTTTATTTTAGCGCAGGTTGGCGAATTTTGCAAGACCTGCCCCGCGCCAGCAAAAAAGCGCACGGCACAGCCCTGCGCTCAGGGTGTATCCGGAAAAGTCCCGGCACGCCGGCACGCCGGACGGGCCCGATACACCTTATTATTATAGACCCGATTTTTGAACGTTTTTTGAACACTTGGCCGGTCTGCAAGCTCACGGCCGGCCGGCGCTGCGGCGCAGCGCGGCCAGCTCGGCGTCGGTCAGCGGCCGCCACTGGCCGGGGGCCAGGGCCGGGTCCAGTGCCACCGGGCCGATGGCCAGCCGGTGCAGCTCGTTCACCCCGGCCCCGTATACCCCGAACATCCGCTTGATCTGGTGGTAGACCCCCTGGTGCAGCACCACCTGCACCCGGCAGGGGTCGGGGCCGTCGGGGCGGACTTCGGCGGGGTCCAGGCGGGTGCCGTCGGCCAGGGTGACCCCCGCCGCAAAGCCCGCGGTCATGGCCGGGGTCAGCGGGGTGTCCAGCAGCACCCGGTAGGTCTTGGCCACATGGCGGGCGGGGGCCAGGATGTCGTGGGCAAAGGCCCCGTCGTCGGTGAGCAGTACAAACCCGGTGCTGGACTTGTCCAGCCGCCCGGCCGGGAAGAGCTGCCGCCGGGGGTAGGCCCCGGCCGCCAGGTCCGCCACCGTCCTGTCCTGTGCATCCCGGGCGGCGCTGACCACCCCGGCGGGCTTGTTGAGCATCAGGTAGACATACTTTTCATACCGGCCCGCCAGCGGGCGGCCGTCCACCGCCACCTCGGCCGTCTGCTCGTCCAGCCTGGCGTCGGCCTGCCGGCAGACGGCGCCCGCCACCGTCACCCGGCCGGCGGCGATCCGCTTGCGGCTTTCGCTGCGGGTCAGCCCCAGCCGCTCGGACAGGTACCGGTCCAGCCGGATCATGGGGCGGCCTCCGCCGTGACGGCCGCGGTGTGCCCCCGGGTGACCCGGAGCAGGTCGGCGGGGGCGGCTTCGATCTGGGTGCCGATGCGCCCGGCGGACACCAGGATGGTGGGCTTGTCCCGGCAGCTCTCGTCAAAGAAGGTGGCGAAGAGCTTTTTCATCCCCACCGGGCTGCAGCCGCCCCGCACATAGCCGGTGACTTTGAGCAGGTCGGCCACATGCAGCATGGCCAGGCTTTTGACGCCGGCGGCCCGGGCGGCTTTTTTCAGGTCCAGCTCGGCCTCCACCGGGATGACGAAGACGTAGAAGTTCCGGTCGGCCCCCTGGGTGACGAGGGTCTTGAACACCCGGGCCGGGTCCTGGCCGGTGAGCCGGGCGACGGTGGCGCCATCCACCGGGGCGCCCTCCTCGTGGGGGTATTCGTGGGCGGTGTAGGCGATCTTGCTGCGCTCCAGCATCCGCATCGCGTTGGTTTTGGCTTCCTTGGCCATGGGCAGATCCCTCCTTCGGGCATCGTTCGGTCCGCCGCCCGCCCGGGGCAAACGAACCGCTTGACTTTAGCGTGTTAAAGTGCTAAACTACCTCCATACCGAAACTCGGAGATTTTGGAGGAGCCGCAGATGATTATTGTACTGAAGGACAACGCCGCCCCCGCCGCCGTGCAGCAGTTCTGCCGCGAGCTGGAGGGGATGGGCTTTTCGATCAACGATTCGATGGGCCGGGACACCCACATCCTCGGCCTGATCGGGGATACCAAGTCCCTGAGCGAGAGCTGGGTGCTGGCCAACCCGGTGGTCAAGACCTGCCGCCGGGTGTCGGAGCCCTACAAGAAGGCCAACCGCAAGTTCCACCCGGACGACACCGTGGTGGAGGTGGCCGGGCACAGGATCGGCGGCGGACAGTTTGTGGTGATGGCCGGCCCCTGCAGCGTGGAGAGCGAGGAGCAGATCACGCTGGTGGCCCGCCGGGTGCAGGCGGCCGGGGCGTCGGTGCTGCGGGGCGGGGCGTTCAAGCCCCGCACCAGTCCCTACAGCTTCCAGGGGCTGCGGGCCGAAGGGCTGGACCTGCTGGCCCAGGCCCGGGCCGCCACCGGCCAGCCCATTGTGACCGAGCTGATGGACGCCGGGCACATCCCGCTGTTTCTGGAGCGCGGGGTGGACATGATCCAGATCGGCGCACGGAACATGCAGAACTTTGAACTGCTGAAGGCGGTGGGCCGCACCCAGGTCCCGGTGCTGCTCAAGCGCGGGCTGGCCAGCACGCTGGAGGAACTGGTGATGAGCGCCGAGTACATCATGGCCGAAGGCAACCCCAACGTGGTGCTGTGTGAGCGGGGCATCCGCACCTTTGAGCCCAGCATGCGCAACACCCTGGACCTGGCGGCGGTGCCGATGCTCAAGCGGATGACCCACCTGCCGGTGGTCATCGACCCCAGCCACGCCGCGGGCATCGCCTTCATGGTGCCGGCGCTGGCCAAGGCCGCCGTGGCCGTGGGGGCCGACGGGCTGATGATCGAGGTCCACAACGACCCGGCCCGCGCCAGGAGCGACGGCGCCCAGAGCCTGACCCCCGACCAGTTCGACGAACTGATGGGGGTGATCCGCCCCGAGCTGAAATTCTTCGGCAAGACGCTGAACTGAGCGCACCTTTTCCGAATCCGCCTCTGCCCTGGCAGGGGCGGATTTTTCTGTCTCAGGGGAAGCGGTAGGTCCGCAGTTCGCAGTTGTGGATGCCGAAGGCCGCGTACTCCTCATTGGTGAGCTCGCAAAAGTAGGAGTGGACCACCCGGGCGATGCCGTTGTGGGCCACCAGCAGGCAGGTATCCCCCCGGGCGGCCAGTTCGTCCAGCAGGCTGTAGACCCGGGCCGCCACCTGGAGCATCGACTCCCCGCCGCCGAACCGCTCGACAAAATGGCCCTTGGCGGCCTTGAAGGCCAGCCCGTCCCGGGGGGTGCCTTCGAACCGGCCGAAGTTCTGTTCCCGCAGGCGGGGTTCCACCTGCAGCGGCCAGCCGGTGGCCGCCGCGATGTGGCGGGCGGTGTCGTGGGCACGGCTCAGGGGCGAACAGAGGATGCGGTCCACCGCCAGGCCCTGCCGGGCCAGCTCGGCCCCCAGCGCCCGGGCCTGGTCATGGCCGCGGGGGGTCAGGGCGATGTCGGTGGCGCCGCAGATCTTGTTTTCCACATTCCAGAAGGTCTCGCCGTGGCGGGTGAAATACAGGGTATGGGCCATGGGGTTCCTCCTTACAGTTCCAGGCCGCGGCGGCGGTCGGCGGTGCGGCGGTGCAGGCTTTCGGCCATCACCACCATCAGCACCAGGATCACCGCCAGGAAATACGGGTAGAGCGCCGCCGTGATGTGCTGGGCCAGCAGGCCGAAGACCGGCGGCATCAGGCAGCTGCCCACATAGGCGCAGGCCATCTGCAGGCCGGTCATGGACATGCTCACGTCCCGGCCGAAGTTGGCGGGGGTCTCGTGGATGATGCTGGGGTAGATGGGCGCACAGCCCAGCCCCACCGTGACGAGCCCCGCAAACAGCGTGCCCTGCCCGCCGGGCAGCAGGATCAGCACCACGCCGGCGGCGATGAGCGCCTGGCCCAGCCGGATCATGTTCTGGTCGGTGATCTTCATGGTCAAAAAGCCGCTGACCCCCCGGCCGATGGTGATGCCCACATAGAACAGGCTGGCCCAGCGGGCCGCGGTTTCGGCGTCGATGCCCCGCACCAGCGTGCAGTAGCTGGCCGCCCACATGCCGGCGGTGGCCTCCAGCGCACAGTAACACCAGAAGCAGATCAGCACCTGGGGCACGCCGGGGCGGCGGAGCAGTTCGGGGATGGAGTGGTGGGCCGGGGCGACGCCGTCGATGGCGGCGGCCTCGGGGCGCTTCCACAGCCGCAGGCTGAACAGCAGCACCGCCGTGAGGGCGAACTGCAGCACCGAGATGATGCGGTAGCCGCTCTGCCAGCTGCCGCCGGCCAGCGCCCAGCCCATGATGACCGGGCCCGCGCTGGCGCCCACACCCCACATGCAGTGCAGCCAGCTCATGTGGCGGCTTTCATAGTGCAGCGCCACATAGTTGTTCAGCGCCGCGTCCACGCTGCCGGCGCCGAGGCCGTAGGGCACCGCCCACAGGCAGAGCTGCCAGAAGGACCCACTGAGCGAAAAGCCCAACAGCGCCGCCGCGGTGAGCAGCACGCTGAGGGCCGTGACCCCGCCGGTGCCGAGCCGGCGGTTGAGCCGCTCGGAGGCCAGCGAGGAGACGATGGTGCCCGCCGAAATGATCATGGAGACGATGCCCGCCCAGGACAGCGAGGCGCCCAGTTCGGTGTACATGGAAGGCCAGGCCGACCCCAGCAGCGAGTCGGGCAGCCCCAGGCTGATGAAGGCCAGGTAGATGACCGGCAAAAGCAGTGATGCCATACAGAAATTCCCCTCTGTTCCCTGCCCGGGCCCCTTGCCCGGGCGATTTGATTGCACCGTGCATTATACCATTCCCGCCCGGCTTTGTATAGGGGGAAGGCCCCTGCTTCCGCCCGGTTTTTCGCGGAATTTTTACCGGCAAACAAAAAACCCGGCGCAGTTTGGCTGCGTCGGGTTCAGGCCCGCGGACCGGCCGATTTGCCGGTCCGCGGGCAGGGTTACTGCAGCACCGCGCCCAGGTTGGCGCTGGTGACCTGGCGGGCGTAGCGGGCCAGCCAGCCGGATTTGACGTTGGGTTCGGGGGCCGTGTAGGCGGCCTTGCGGCGGGCGAGTTCCGCTTCCTCCACCAGCAGGGTGATGGAGGCGCCGGGGATGTCAATGGCGATCCGGTCGCCCTCTTCGATCAGGCCGATGGGCCCGCCGGCCGCCGCCTCGGGGCTGACATGGCCGATGGCCGCGCCGCGGGAGGCGCCGGAGAACCGGCCGTCGGTGATCAGCGCCACGGTGGTGTCCAGCTTCATGCCGGCCAGCGCGCTGGTGGGGTTGAGCATCTCCCGCATGCCGGGGCCGCCCTTGGGGCCTTCGTACCGGATGACCACCACGTCGCCGGGGTGGATGCGGCCGTTGTAGATCGCGTCGATGGCCTGCTCCTCACTGTTGAAGACCCGGGCCGGGCCGGTGTGCCGCTGCATTTCGGGGGCGACGGCGCTGCGCTTGACCACGCAGCCGTCCGGTGCGATGTTGCCCCAGAGGATCTGCAGCCCGCCGGTCTCGCTGTAGGGGTTGTCGATGGGGCGGATGGCCTTCTCGTCCAGGATATGGGCGCCCCGGATGTTCTCGCCCAGCGTCTTGCCGGTGACGGTGGGGACCTCCAGGTCCAAAAGGCCCTTCTTGGCCAGCTCGGCCTGCACCGCCGGGATGCCGCCGGCCGCGTACAGGTCGGGCATGTGGGTGGGGCCGGCCGGGGCCAGGTGGCAGAGGTTGGGGGTTTTGGCGCTGATCTCGTTGAAGAGCTTGAGGTCGATGGGCACGCCGGCCTCGTAGGCGATGGCCAGCAGGTGCAGCACCGTGTTGGTGGAGCAGCCCAGGGCCATGTCGCAGGTCAGGGCGTTGCGGATGGACCGCTCGTTGACGATCTGCCGGGCGGTAATGCCCCGGCGCACCAGCTCCATGACGGCCATGCCCGACCGCTTGCCCAGCTGCAGCCGCTTGGCGTAGACCGCGGGGATGGTGCCGTTGCCGGGCAGCGCGATGCCGATGGCTTCGCACAGGCAGTTCATGCTGTTGGCGGTGTACATGCCCGAGCAGGACCCGCAGCCGGGGCAGCAGTTGCAGGTGCAGTCCTCCAGCTGGTCGTCGCTGATCAGGCCGGCCTTGTAGGCGCCCACCGCTTCGAACATCTTGGAAAGGCTGACCTCCTCGCCCTCATAGCGGCCGGCCAGCATCGGCCCGCCAGAACAGACGACGGCCGGCACGTCCAGCCGGCAGGCCGCCATGAGCATGCCGGGCACGATCTTGTCGCAGTTGGGCACCAGCACCAGCCCGTCCAGCTGGTGGGCCATGCACATCGTCTCGACACTGTCGCAGATCAGTTCCCGGGAGGCCAGCGAATACTTCATGCCGATGTGACCCATGGCGATGCCGTCGCAGACGCCGATGGCGGGGATCAGGATGGGGGTGCCGCCGGCCATCCGCACGCCGGCCTTGACGGCGTCGGCCAGCTTGTCCAGGTTCATGTGGCCGGGCACGATCTCGCTGTAGGCCGAGACAACGCCGATGAGCGGGCGTTCCAGTTCCTCCGGCGTATAGCCCAGGGCGTAGAACAGGCTGCGGTTGGGGGCGCGCTCGGGGCCCTTCTTCACATTATCGCTGCGCATTGGAATCTACCTCCTAACAATGCCAGACAAAAAGGGGGACGGGGTCCATGGCGGCCCGCCCCCCGGGGTTGTGTTTACTTCTTCAGCCAGCTCATCATCTTGCGCAGTTCGGCGCCCACCTTCTCGATCAGGTGCTCGCTCTGCATCCGGCGCTCGGCCAGGAAGTGGGTCTTGCGGCCGCCGTTGGGGTTCATCTCGGTGAGGAACTCGCTGGCGAAGGTGCCGTCCTGGATCTCGGTGAGGACCTTCTTCATCTCCTTGCGGGTCTCCTCGGTGATCAGCCGCTTGCCGGTGCGGTAGTCGCCGTATTCGGCGGTGTTGGAGATGGAGTACCGCATCTTGGAGAAGCCGCCCTCGTTGATCAGGTCCACGATCAGCTTCATCTCATGGCAGGTCTCGAAGTAGGCCATCTCGGGGGCGTAGCCGGCTTCCACCAGCGTGTCGAAGCCCGCCTTGATGAGCTCGCAGACGCCGCCGCACAGCACGGCCTGCTCGCCGAACAGGTCGGTCTCGGTCTCCTCCTTGAAGGTGGTCTCCAGGATGCCGGCGCGGCCGGCGCCGATGCCGCAGGCGTAGGCCAGGGCCAGTTCCTTGGCCTTGCCGGTGTAGTCCTGCTCGACGCAGATCAGGGAGGGGCATCCCTCGCCTTCGGTGTACAGGCGGCGGACGATGTGGCCCGGGCCCTTGGGGGCGATCATGATGACATCCACATTCTTGGGCGGGGTGATGGTCTTGAAGTGGATGTTGAAGCCGTGGGCGAAGGCCAGGGCCTTGCCCTCGGTCATATAGGGGGCCACCTGCTTGTTGTAGATGTCGGCGCACAGCTCGTCCGGCACCAGCATCATAACGATGTCGCCGGCCTGGGCGGCTTCCTCCACCTCCATGACGCGGAAGTTGGGGTGGGCGGCGGCGAACTCGGCGGCCTTCTCCCAGTGGGAGGAGCCCTTGCGCAGACCGACGACAACGTTCACGCCGCTCTCGGCCAGGTTCTCGGAATGGGCGTGGCCCTGGGAACCGAAGCCGATGATGGCGACGGTCTTGCCGTCCAGCAGGCCGAGGTTGCAGTCGGAATCGTAGTACTTGTTGATAGCCATGGGTACATCTCTCCTTTGGTTTTGATGGTTGTATATGGTTGAATTAAAAAAGGAAAACACGGGAAAAACTCATGCCTCCCCGCCGGCCGGCGGGTCGGGGCAGCGGGTGCCGGGCAGCGGGAACTGGGCGGCCCGGATCTCCTGCGGGGGTTTCTGCATGTGGGGGTGCTTGCCGCCCCGCTCCAGCGCGGTGACGCCGGTGCGGCAGAGTTCCAGCACCTCGTAGCCGGCGAACATTTTCAGGAAGGCATCGATCTTTTCCGGCTTGCCGGTAAGTTCCAGCACCATGCTGTCGGGGGAAAGGTCGATGATCTTGGCCTTGTAGATGCTGGCGATCTCCCGCAGTTCGGCCCGGTTGCGGGTGTCGCAGGCCACCTTCAGCAGCAGCAGTTCCCGCTGCAGGCTTTTGTCGGGGGTGAGCTCGAACACCTGGCGGGAAACCTCCAGCCGTTCGGTCTGCAGGATCAGCTGTTCGATCTCCTGGTCCCGGCCGTGGGTGGTGACGGTGATCCGGCTGATGGCCGGGTCGTTGGTGGCCGAGACGGTCAGGCTGTCGATGTTGAAGCCGCGGCGGTTGAAGAGGCTCGACACCCGTGCCAGCACGCCGCTCTGGTTGTCCACCAGCAGGCTGATGACCCGGCGCCGGTCAGCCGGCGGGGCCGTGAAGGTTGACTTGGTCATGGGGCATACCTCCTTTTATTCCATGATGATGTCCTCGATGTCGCCGCCGCCGGGGATCATCGGCAGCACCCGCTCGTCCTTGCCGATGCGGCAGTCGATCCAGCTGGGGCCCTTCTGCTTCATGGCGTCGGCAAAGACGGCGGCGAATTCCGCCGGGGTGGAAGCCCGGTAGCCCTTGGCGCCGAAGCCCTCGGCCAGCTTGACAAAATCGGTGCGGCGGTGGGGGTCGGTGCTGGAGTAGCGGCCTTCGTAGAAGCTGGTCTGCCACTGGCGGACCATGCCCAGCACCTGGTTGTTGAAGATGACCGTGATGATGGGCAGCCCGTAGCTGACGGCGGTGCAGCCTTCGTTGAGGTTCATGTGGAAGGACCCGTCGCCGGTGAGCATGATGACCCGGGCGTCCCGCCCCAGCGCCAGCTGGGCGCCGATGGCCGCGCCGTAGCCGAAGCCCATGGTGCCCAGGCCGCCGCTGGTCAGGAACCCGCGGCTTTTGGTGTGGTGCAGGTACTGGGCCGCCCACATCTGGTGCTGGCCCACGTCGGTGACATAGACGGCCTCCGGCCCGGCCTGGCGGCAGATCTCGGCGATCAGCTGGTGGGGGCGCAGTTCGGTGTCGCTGTCCTGGGGGTGGTAGTCCACCTTCTGCCAGCTGCGGATCTGCTCCATCCAGAGTTTGTGCTCGGTTTTTTCCACATAGGGCAGGATGGCCTGCAGCACATAGGCGGCGTCGCCGGTGATGGACATGTCCAGGTCCACGTTCTTGCCCATCTCGCTGGGGTCAATGTCGATCTGAATGACCTTGGCCTTGGGGGCGAAGCGGTCGGGGCTCAGCGCCACCCGGTCGGAAAAGCGGGTCCCCACCGCGATGACCAGGTCGGCTTCGGCCACCGCCTTGTTGGCGGCAAAGCTGCCGTGCATCCCCAGCATGCCCAGGTTGTGGGGTTCGCCGTAGCTGAGCACGCCGGCGGCCATCAGGGTGTGGGTGGCGGGGATGCCGGCCTTGGTCAGCAGGTCCCGCAGCGGCTGGCAGCCCGCCGCGCTGCGCACCCCGCCGCCGAAACAGACGATGGGGCGCTGCGCCTCGTTGATGAGGCGGGCGGCCTGCCGGGCTTGTTCCTGATCCACCCGGGTGACGGTGCGGATCAGTTCGGGGGCCTTGCGGGTGAACTCGCAGGAATTGGCGGTGACATCCTTGGGGATGTCCACCAGCACCGGGCCCTTGCGCCCGCTCTGGGCGATGCGGAAGGCGTTGCGCATCGTGTCGGCCAGATCCTCGACCCGGCGGACCGTGTAGTTGTGCTTGGTGATGGGCAGGGTGATGCCCTCGATATAGGCTTCCTGGAAGCTGTCCCGCCCGATCAGGCTGGTGGCCACGTTGCCGGTGAAGGCGACCATCGGCACGCTGTCCATATAGGCGGTGGCGATGCCGGTGACCAGGTTGGTGGCGCCCGGGCCGCTGGTGGCCAGCACCACGCCGGTGCGGCCGGTGGCGCGGGCGTAGCCGTCCGCCGCGTGGGCGGCGCCCTGCTCGTGGGCGGTCAGGATGGTCTTTATGCGGTCGGCGCTCTTGTACAGCTCATCATACAGGTTCAGCACCGCCCCGCCGGGGTAGCCGAACAAGAGATCGACGCCCTGCTCGATCAGCACTTCCACAAAGATCTGGGATCCGGTCAAACGCATAGGGGGACACTCCTTTCTCCTTCTTACATCTGTCTGTTTTGTCGGGCGGCTTTTCGGGGTGCGCCGACGGGCGGCGGATACAAAAAAGCCGGCCTTTGTCTCCTGTTCGACAAGAGACAAAGGCCGGCCGGCTCTCTGCGGTACCACTCTTTTTGGCATGGGGCCCCATGCCCACTCAGCGGGCTTCGCCGCCCTGTTTGGGGGAAAGCCCTGCACGGTAACGGGTGCGTCCGGGCCGCGGCTACTGAGGTTCGCCGGGCCTGCTCCGGGAGGACTTCGCGCCCGGCCGCCGGCTGCCTTGCACCTTCCGGCAGTTCTCTGGCGGCGGCTTGTGAACGCTACTGGTTCCCATCTGCGCATTTGCGGTATAGTCTGAATTGTACCGCAGATTTTTGTCTGTGTCAACAGTTTTTGTTGAGTTTTCACAAACTCTTGCGCTGTCGGCCGGATCCGTATTATACTGGGTGTAGTGTGAGCGGTTCTCTTGAAGAACGATCAGGGGAGGATTTTGAAAATGACGATTCAGGAAATGGTCGCCCGCCTGAACGGGCTGGTGGTATTCCGCGGGATCCTGGAGGACCCGCTGGTCAAACGGTTCTGCGCGCTGCTGCAGGCGGCGCGGGAGTATGACGGCGACCCGGCGGCGCTGACCGGGGCCGCCGGCGCCTTTGAGGCCGCGCTGCTGCCCCGCGGGGAGGATTGGAGCGCCGTGCTGCTGGACCTGCTGCTGGAGGATGACAACCTGTGCATCCGCCGGGCGGCGTCGGGCGGCGCCGGCGAGGTGGCCGAAGCCAACCTGGCGCGGGAGCTGGCGCTGCTGGCCCAGGTGGGCGCACTGACGCCGGACCGGCTGGTGGCCGGGCTGCCCGGCGCCGACACGCTGGTGCAGCAGATGCTGCCGGCGCCCTGGAAGGCCCAGGTGCGGGACTACGCCGCCGCCTACCGGGCCCGCTGCGCCGAGGTGAGCCGCAAAGGCTTCGGGATGTTTGCCCGCCACCACGTCTTCACGCTGGAGGAGGGCTGCCTGACCCCGGTGCGCTACCCCGACCCCCAGCGGCTGTGCGAGCTGCCGGGCTATGAGCGGGAGCGGCAGAAGGTGATCGAGAACACCCGGGCGCTGCTGGCCGGCAAGCCGGCGGCCAACGTGCTGCTGTACGGCGACGCGGGCACCGGCAAATCCAGCACCGTGAAGGCCATTGCCAACGAGTATGCGGCCGAAGGGCTGCGGCTGGTGGAGATCAAGAAACACCAGCTGTACCAGATGCCCGCCCTGATGGACGAGCTGGCCCAGAACCCGCTGAAGTTCATCCTGTTCATCGACGATCTGAGCTTTGCGGCCAACGACGACAACTTTGCGGCGCTGAAGGCGATCCTGGAAGGCAGCGTGGGCGGCCGCAGCCATAACGTGGCGGTGTACGCCACCTCCAACCGGCGGCATTTGGTAAAGGAGCGGATGAGCGACCGCACCGGCGACGACCTGCATGAAGCCGACACCCGCCAGGAACTGATGAGCCTGTCGGCCCGGTTCGGGCTGACCGTGACCTTCCAGCAGCCGGACAAGGCCCGGTTTGACGCGATCCTGCTGGATCTGGCCCGGCAGTACGGCCTGCAGATGCCCGCCGACCAGCTTTACCTGCGGGGCGAAGCCTTCGCCCTGCGGGCCGGCGGCCGCAGCCCCCGGGTGGCCAAGCAGTTTGTGGAACTGGCCGCCGCCGGGGTGGGGGTGTGACCCGCTGCGCTATACCACCAGCTGGAAGCCGTCGGCTTCCAGCTTTTGTTTGATCTCGGCGATCTGGTCGGCGTCGCGGGTCTCCAGCCCCAGTTTGAGGAAGCAGCTGGTGATGGCCATGTTGGTGTCGCCCTGGTCGTACTGGACGCTGACCACGTTGGCCCCGCAGCCCGAGATGATCTCGCTGACCCGGGTGAGCTGGCCGGGCTTGTCCTCCAGCGCGATGGTCAGGTTGCACTTGCGCCCGCCCATGACCAGGCCGCGGTTGATGACCCGGGAGAGGATGTTCACATCAATGTTGCCCCCCGAGATCAGGCAGACGGTCTTCTGCCCGGCCAGCGGCAGCTTGCCGAACAGCGCCGCCGCCACCGGCGTGGCGCCCGCGCCCTCGGCCACCAGCTTCTGGTTTTCCATCAGCGCCAGGATAGCCGCGGCGATCTCGTCCTCGCTGACCGTGACGATGTCGTCCACATACCGGCGGATCAGCTCGAAGGTCTGTTCGCCGGGGGTCTTGACTGCGATGCCGTCGGCAAAGGTGTCCACCCGGTCGAGGGTGCGGTAGCTGCCGGCCTTCCAGGCGTCGTACATGCTGGCCGCGCCGGCGGCCTGCACGCCGTAGACCTTCACCTCGGGGCGCAGGCTCTTGATGGCCAGCGCCACCCCGGCGATCAGTCCCCCGCCGCCGATGGGCACCACCACGGCCTGCACGTCGGGCAGCTGATCCAGGATCTCCAGCCCGATGGTACCCTGCCCGGCCATGACCAGTTCATCGTCGTAAGGGTGGATGAAGGTCATGCCGGTCTGCTGCTGCAGCTCCACGGCCCGGTCATGGGCGTCGTCGTAGGTGCCCCGCACCAGCTCCACCCGGGCGCCCAGCCGCTTGGTGCTTTCCACCTTCATGATGGGCGCGCCGTCCGGCATGCACACCACGCTGGGAATGCCCATGCGGGAGGCGGCCAGCGCCACCCCCTGGGCGTGGTTGCCCGCCGAGCAGGCGATGACCCCCCGCTCCCGCTCGGCTTCGGTGAGCTGGCTGATCTTGTAATAGGCCCCCCGCAGCTTGAAGCTGCCGGTGACCTGCAGGTTCTCGGTTTTCAGGTACAGCCCCTCGGCCAGCCGCGGCGCGGCGATCAGGTCGGTGCGGCGGGCCACCTCCCGCAGCGCAAAGGCTGCGTGGTAGATCTTGTCCAGTGTGAGCATAACATCCCCCTCGGTGGGTATTGCCCGCCGGGGGGTCAGGTTGCGAAAGCGGCCCGGCCGAAACGGCGGGCCGCTTTCCGCTTCCCCCTTGAAGCAGCGAGCGTATGTGCATGATTATAGTTGAACGCGTTTAATTTGTAAAGTGAAATCTTTTCATCTTGTGTGCCCAGTGTGTACAGGTTTCCCGCCTTACGATTTTGTCACCTGCCGCCCCCTTCGCCCCCGGCATGGTATAATAATGGGGAAAGAAAGGAGGCCCCCTATGACCCGTCTGTTTTTGCTGGAAGATGACGAAGCCCTGGCCGAAGCGCTGGCCTGGGCGCTGGAGAAAAACGATTTTGCGGTGACCCGCGCCGCCACCCTGGCCGAAGCCCGGAAGCTGCTGGCCGGCGGGGATTTTGCGCTGCTGGTGCTGGATGTGGGCCTGCCCGACGGCAGTGGGTTCGGGCTGTGCCGGGAACTGCGGGCCGCCGGGTCGGCGGTGCCGATCCTTTTCCTGACCGCCGCCGACGAGGAGGTCAGCATCATCCGCGGGCTGGACGGCGGCGGGGACGACTACATGACCAAGCCCTTCCAGCTGGGGGAGCTGTGCAGCCGGCTGCGGGCGCTGCTGCGCCGGGCCGGGGGCGCCGCGGCCCCCCAGACGCTGCGCAGCGGCGGGCTGGTCATCGACCTGCCCGGCTGCCGGGTGACCCGCGGCGGCCGGACGCTGGAACTGACCGCCGCCGAGTACCGGCTGCTCTGCCTGCTGGTGCGGCACGCCGGCCAGACCCTGACCCGCCGGGCCATCCTGGACGAACTGTGGGACGGCACCGGCGACTTTGTGGACGACAACACCCTGTCGGTGTATGTGCGGCGGCTGCGCAGCAAGGTGGAGGAGGACCCCGGCGCCCCCCGGCATCTTCTGACCGTGCGGGGGTTCGGCTACCGGTGGGAGAGGGAGGCATGAGGGCGCTCTCGTCGGTCTGGCAGGACCGGGGCGCCCGCCGCCTGCTGACCGGGGCGCTGTGGCTGGCCGCCGGGCTCTGCCTGTGGGGGCTGGCCGGGGGCTGGCTGGCGGCGCTGGGGGCCGGGGCGGCCCGGCAGGAACTGCTGGAAGGGCTGGCCGCCGGGCTGCTGGAACAGGGGCTGACCCCCGGCCAGGCGGCCGCCGCCCTGACCCGCACCGCCCCCAGCGAGGCCGGCCGGCAGCTGCTGGCCCAGATGGGCCTGGCCCGGCCCCGCTGGCCCGCCTGGGGCTGGGCGGCGCTGGGGGCCGGGCTGGCGGCGGGGCTGGTGCCGGCGGCGGTGATGCTGGCCGGCTGCGCCCGCTGGCTCTGCCGGCGGGAGGAAGTCTGCCGCGCCCGGCTGCAGCTTGTGCGCCGCTGCGCGGCCGGCGACCCGGCGGCCCGCCTGCCCTGGGACGAGGGCGGCACGCCGGGGCTGCTGTGGCAGGCGGTGGACGAGCTGGCCGCCGCGCTGCGGGCCGGCCAGGCCCGGGAGCACCGGGGGCGGGAGTTCCTGAAAACCACGATGGAGGACATCTCCCACCAGCTCAAGACCCCGCTGGCCGCGCTGGCGCTGTATGACCAGATCCTGCTGGACGACCCGGCCGACGCCGGGGCGGTGGCCCGGTTTGCGGCCAAGAGCGCGGCGGCGGTGGACCGGATGACCCGGCTGGTGCAGACGCTGCTGCGGCTGGCCAGCCTGGACGCCGGGGGCATCGCCTTTGCCCCCGCCCCCTGCCCGCTGGACCGGCTGGCTGCCGACGCCGCCGAACCGCTGACCGCCCGGGCCGCCGCCGAGGGCAAGGCCCTGACGCTGGCGGGGCCGCCGGGGGCGGCGGTGCTCTGCGACCCGGCCTGGACCGGCGAGGCGGTGGGCAACCTGATCAAGAACGCGCTGGATCACACCGACCCCGGCGGCCATGTGGCGGTGCGCTGGGGCACCGGGCCGCTGGGGGGCTGGCTGACCGTGACCGACGACGGGCCGGGCATCCCGGCCAGGGACATCCACCACATCTTCAAACGGTTTTACCGGGGCAGCGCCCCCCGGGGCGAAGGGCTGGGCCTGGGGCTGCCCTTTGCCCGCACCGTGCTGGAAGCCCAGGGCGGCGGCCTGCAGGTCGAAAGCGAGGAGGGCCGCGGCGCGGTGTTCACCGCCTTTCTGCCCGCGGCGCCCCCGGGCGGACAGCTTTCAACATCGTAAGCCGGGATTCACCCGGCTGTCACCCCGGCGCGGTAGGATGAGACTGGGCGGCCGAAGAATACGGGCCGCACAGAAAGTGAGGGAGCGTATGCCAATTCTGCAAGTGACCGATCTGTCCAAGACCTACGGGACCGGGGACGCCGCGGTCCACGCGCTGCGCGGGGCCAGCTTCAGCCTGGAAAAAGGGGAGTTCGCCGCCGTGGTGGGCGAGTCCGGGTCGGGCAAATCCACCCTGCTCAATTGCATCGGCGGGCTGGAGACCCCCACCGCCGGGCAGGTCATCATCGACGGCCAGCCGCTGTTTGAGCTGGACGAGGAGCGCCGCACCCTGTTCCGCCGCCGGCGGATCGGGTTTGTGTTCCAGTCCTTCCACCTGATCGCCGAGCTGAACGTGGAGCAGAACATCCTGTTTCCGCTGCTGCTGGACGGCCGCCGCCCCGACGGCGACGAGCTGGAGGAGCTGCTGGCCACGCTGGGCCTGGCCGAGCGGCGGCGCCATCTGCCGGGGCAGCTGTCCGGCGGGCAGCAGCAGCGGGTGGCCATCGGCCGGGCACTGATGACCCGGCCGGCGCTGATCCTGGCCGACGAGCCCACCGGCAACCTGGACCGGCGCAACAGCCGCGAGGTGATGGAGCTGCTGACCCGGGCGTCCCGGCTGTACGGGCAGACGGTGCTGATGATCACCCACAACAGCGAGCTGGCCGCCGGCGCCGACCGGGTGCTGCGGGTGAGCGACGGGGTGCTGACCGACCTGGGAGGTGCTGAGGGATGAAGACTGCCAAAACCCCCGCCCTGCGCAGCTGGCTGGACCTGGTGCCGCTGAGCGCCCGGGCCCACCGGCGGCAGAACCGGATGACACTGTTCTGCATCGTGTTGGCCGTGTCGCTGGTGGCCACCATCTTTGCCATGGCGGACATGGAACTGCGCACCCAGCGGCGGACGGCCATCCGCACCGACGGCAACTGGCATGTGGCCACCACCGACCTGACCGCCGACCAGGCTGCCGTGGTGGCCGCCCGGCCGGATGTGGCCGCGGTGGGGCTGTACGACGTGGCCAACTACCATCTGGACGGCGGCTACACCCTGGCCGGGCAGGAGGTGGCGGTGTGCGGGTCGGACACGGCCTTTTACACCGAGATCTTCCCCCTGGCCATCGTGGAAGGCCGCGCCCCCGCCGCCCCCGACGAGGCGGTGCTGACCGAGAGCGCCCGCCGTCAGGGCCTGGGGCTGGGGGACAGCTTTGTCCTGCAGAGCCCCACCGGCGCCCACACCCTGACCGTCGTGGGCTTTATCGAGACCACCACGATGCTTTCCCGCAACGACGCGGCGGGGGTGGTGCTGACGCTGGACGGCTTTGGGGCGGTGAGCGACCGTCACGAGCTGAACGTCTACATCCGGTTCACCCCGCTGTCCGACAAGCAGCGGGCCATCCGGGACATCGAGGCCGCCTTTGCCCTGCCCGACGGCGCTTTGAAGGAGAACGCCCGGCTGATGACGCTGGACCTTTCCACCTCCAACCGGTGGCTGGCCTCGCTGTACGGCACGGCGCTGGTCCTGTTTGTGCTGGTGCTGGCCGCCGGCGTGCTGATGATCGCCGGCACGCTGAACAGCAGCGTGGCCGCCCGCACGGCCTTTTTCGGGCTGCTGCGCTGCCTGGGGGCCACCCCCCGGCAGGTGCGCCGCTATGTGCGGCGGGAGTCGCTGCAGTGGTGCGCCGCGGCGGTGCCGGCCGGGCTGGCGGTGGGCACCCTGGTCAGCTGGGGGCTGTGTGCGCTGCTGCGGGCGCTGGCCCCCGGATATTTCTATGACATGCCGATGTTCGCCCTCTCCCCCATCGCGCTGGTGTTCGGCGCTCTGGTGGGGGTGGTGACGGTGCTGCTGGCCGCCCGCACCCCGGCCCGCCGGGCGGGGGCGGTCTCGCCGCTGACCGCGGTGCGGGGCAACGCCGGGGGCACCCCGCCGGTGCGCCGGGGCCTACGCCGCACCGGCCGCCGGCTGGCCTGGCAGCTGGGGGTCCACCATGCGCTGGCCGGCCGGCGCAACCTGGTGCTGGTGGCGGGCAGCTTTGCCCTGTCCATCGTGCTGTTCCTGGCCTTTGACACGGCGCTGGACTTTTTCCACCATGGCTGGAAGCCGGTGCAGCCCTACGCCCCCGACCTGAGCGTGGTCAGCGCCGACAACACCTGCTCGCTGGACCCGGCGCTGCAGCAGGAGCTGGCCGGCGTGGAGGGGGTCCGGCGGGTGTTCGGCCGGCAGTTTGCCTACAGCCTGCCCGCCCGGACCGCCGACGGGCAGGACCTGACGGTGAACCTTGTGACCTATGAGGAAAACCAGTTCCGCTGGGCCGGCCGGGAACTGCTGGAGGGCGCCGTGGACCCGGCCGCCGACTTTACGGTGCTGACCGTCTACGACCCGGCGGGGCCGGCCGCCCTGGCCGTGGGCGACCGGCTGGAACTGCTGGGCCGCTCGCTGACGGTGGGCGGGCTGCTCTCCTCCAGCCCGCTGGACCGGGAGGAAGGGGTGGTGCTGCTGATCTGCAACGAAGCCACCTTCGCCGCCCTGACCGGCGAGACCGGCTACACGATCCTGGACATCCAGGTGGAGGGCGGCTTCACCGACGCGGCGCTGGAACAGGTCCGCACGCTGGCCGGCCAGGCCACCGGCGGGGACTATGTCTTCAGCGACCGGCGGGCCAGCAACCTGGAAGGCCGCGGGGCCTACCTGGCCATCGGGGTGTTCTTCTACGGGTTCGAGGTGGTCATTGCGCTGATCACGGTGCTGAGCATCCTCAACTGCATCCAGATGAGCGTGTCCGCCCGGCTGCCCCAGTACGGCGCCATGCGGGCCGTGGGGCTGACGGTGCGCCAGCTGCTGCAGATGGTGCTGGCCGAGTCGGCCTGCTACGCGGCGGTGGGCTGCGCGGCCGGGCTGGCGCTGGGCCTGCCGCTGCACCGGGCGCTGTACCTGAGCATGATCACCCCCCGCTGGGGCACCGACTGGACGGTGCCCTGGGGCGCCATCGGGGTGATCGTGGCGCTGGTGGCGGGCAGCGCGCTGCTGGCCGCCCGGGCCCCGGCCCGCCGGCTGCGCGGCCTTTCGGTGACCGCCACCATCGCGTCGGAATAACCTGTTTCATGGAAACCGGCCGGGGGCCGTGTCCACTGCGGCGGCACAGGGCCCCCGGCTTTTTGCGCCCCGCCAAAACGACCAAAACGCACAAAATTTGTGGGGCATTCTTGTGCTTGTATACACTTTTTTTGGCTTTGGGTTTCGTCTATAATGATTGTATACAAGGTCTTGCACCGAATCAAACAGGAGGTTTTCGGCATGGACATCCGCTATTCCTGCAACCAGCGCGACTTCAAGCGCTATACCACCGAGGAGACCCGCAACGAGTTTCTGATCACCGGTCTGTACAAGCCCGACGAGGTCGTGGCCGTCTACAGCCATGTGGACCGCATGGTCACCTTGGGCTGTATGCCGGTGAAGGAGGAAGTCTCCATCGACAAAGGCATCGACGTGTGGGCCAATTTCGGCACCCACTATTTCCTGGAGCGCCGGGAAATCGGCATCTTCAACATCGGGGAGGGCGCCGGCACCATCACTGCCGACGGCGTGGCCTACCACCTGAACTACAAGGACTGCCTGTACATCACCCAGGGCACCAGGGAGGTCACCTTCCGGAGTGACGACGCCGAAAAGCCGGCCAAGTTCTACATGGTCTCGGCCCCGGCCCACTGCCGGTACGAGACCCGGCTCATCACCATCGATGAAGCCGCCAAGCGCCCCCTGGGCAGCCTGGAGACCTGCAACAAGCGCACCATCAACCAGTTCATCCACCCCAGCGTGCTCAAGACCTGCCAGCTTTCGATGGGCATGACCGCCCTGGAGCCCGGCAGCAACTGGAACACCATGCCCAGCCATACCCACGAGCGCCGCATGGAGATCTACACCTACTTTGAGGTGCCGGAAGGCCAGGTGGTGTTCCACATGATGGGCGAACCCGGCGAGACCCGCCACATCGTGATGCACAACTACGACGCGGTGATCAGCCCGTCCTGGAGCATCCACAGCGGCGTGGGCACCGCCAACTACACCTTCATCTGGGCCATGGGCGGCGAAAACATGGAGTTTGACGACATGGACAACATCGCCACCACCGACCTGCGCTGAAAGCGCCCTTTCCCCCGTTTCCCGCCGCCGGCCGGCGCTGCGCCGGCCCGGTGTCCGGATAGTATGCAACAACATGTTTGGGAGGTTTTCACAATGTCTGTCTGCACCCCGAAATCTTTTGACCTGACCGGCAAGGTCGCCCTGATCACCGGCGCTTCCTACGGCATCGGCTTCGCCATCGCCACCGCCATGGCGAACTGCGGCGCCACCATCGTCTTCAACGACATCAAGCAGGAGCTCGTGGACAAGGGCCTGGCCGCCTACAAGGAAGCCGGCATTGACGCCCACGGTTATGTCTGCGACGTGACCGACGAGGACGCCGTGAACGCCTTCATCAAGAAGGTGACCGAGGAAGTCGGCCACATCAACATCCTCGTGAACAACGCCGGCATCATCAAGCGCATCCCGATGTGCGAGATGTCCGCCGCCCAGTTCCGCCAGGTCATCGACGTGGACCTGAACGCCCCCTTCATCGTCTCCAAGGCCGTCATTCCCGACATGATCGAACAGGGCGGCGGCAAGATCATCAACATCTGCTCGATGATGAGCGAGCTGGGCCGGGAGACCGTTTCGGCCTACGCCGCTGCCAAGGGCGGCCTGAAGATGCTGACCAAGAACATCGCTTCCGAGTACGGCGAATACAACATCCAGTGCAACGGCATCGGCCCCGGCTACATCGCCACCCCGCAGACCGCGCCGCTGCGTGAGATCCAGCCCGACGGGTCCCGCCATCCCTTCGACCAGTTCATCGTCTCCAAGACCCCGGCCGGCCGCTGGGGCGAGGCGTCCGACCTGGGCGGCCCGGCGGTCTTCCTGGCTTCCGAAGCCTCCGACTTCGTCAACGGCCTGATCCTGTATGTGGACGGCGGCATCCTGGCCTACATCGGCAAGCAGCCCGGCTGATCCCGTTTTTTGAATCCTTTTCTGCGGCCCCCGCCTTGCGGCAGGGGCCGCTTTGCTGCGCCGAAAAAAGTATAAAATCCGTCGCCGTCGGCGGACATGCGCCGACGACGGCGACACCGACAGGGAAATTTTGCGGCAAATTGTGTGCGAGGAACGAAGTGACGAGTGCGCGATTTGCCGTAAAATTTTGTCGAAGGGGATACACAAGGGGAAACAGCTGCGTTAGGCAATCGCCGTGCGCGGCTGTTTCCCCTTGTGGAGCGTGTCGAGTTTCTCGACACGCTCAACGCCCCGCTGCCTTTTGGCCGCGGGGCGTTTTGTTCAGACCGGGAAGGCCGGTTTATTCGATGGTGACGGACCAGGCGAAGGTGGAGGCGGCGCCGGGGGCCAGTTCCTCGTGCTTGCCGGCCTCGTTGACGCTGTTGGCCCAGCCGTTCCAGGGCTCCATGCAGACAAAGCTCTCGGCGCTCTGCTGCCAAAGGACCGCCTTGCCGAACTTGGGTTCGTCAAAGGCGACGGTGACCTTGTGGCCGTTGCCCGCGTCGGTGAAGACCATCGGGCTCTTGACGCCGGTGAGCAGGCGGGTGGAATCCGCCGCGCCCTCCACTTTGGTCAGGGTGATCTGCGCGGGGGCGGCCGGCTGTTCGCCGGCGGCGTTCTCGCTGCAGGTGGCGGCTGTGATGTCGAAGGTCACGTTTTCCAGCGCACTGGTGGCGAAGTAGGGGTGGAAGCCCACGCTGAAGGGCAGGGTCTTGTCGCCGGTGTTCTCGACAGTCAGGGCCAGGCTGGCGGTGTTGCCCGCCAGGGTGTAGCGCATGGTGAGCTTGAAGTCGAAGGGGTAGCAGAACTTGGTCAGGCCGTTGGGGGTCAGAGTCAGCTCGATGGCCTCATCGTCGGCCTTGGCCACCTGCCAGGGCAGAAGGTCGGCAAAACCGTGGATCTCGATGGGATAAGCTGCCCCGCCGAAGATGTGTACCCCGCCTTCCGGCTTGCTGCAGCTGGGGAAGAGGATGGGGATGCCGCAGCGGGGGCGATCGGTGGACTCGAAGTTTTTGTCCCGCAGCCAGAGGTACTCCTCGCCGTCCTTGGTGAACGAGGTGGCCATGCCGCCCTTTTCGGGGGTGACGGTCAGCGCGCAGGCGCCGTCGGTGAGGGTGAGCGTGGCATAGCGGGCGCTGTACTTTTCATAGGTGCCGGTGGACAGTTTTGACATCGGTTCTGCCTCCTTGCTGGCGGGCGGTGCCTTGGGGCTGCGCCTTACAGCGTGACGCCCTCTTTGAAGATGGAAATTTCACGGAAGCCTTTCTCCTCGGCCTTGGTTTTGCGGCCGCTGGCTACCTCCATAACCAAATCATACAACCCGCGGGCGGTTTCGTCAATGGTCATTTTTCCGTCGGCAATGACGCCGGTGTTGTAATCGATCCAGGCGGGCTTTTTTTCGGCCAGCTGGGTGTTGGTGGCCACCTTGAGGGTGGGCGCCGGCGCACCGAAGGGGGTGCCCCGCCCGGTGGAAAACAGGATCAGGTGGGCCCCGGCGGCGGTGAGGGCGGTGGCCGACACCAGGTCGTTGCCCGGGCCGTAGAGCAGGTTCAGCCCCTTGGTGGTGACGGCGTCGCCGTAGCCGATCACATCCATGATGGGGGCGGTGCCCCCTTTCTGGACACAGCCGCAGGACTTATCCTCCAGCGTGGTGATGCCCCCCTGCTTGTTGCCGGGGCTGGGGTTTTCGTACACCACCTCGTTGTGGCGGAGGAAGTATTCCTTGAAGCCGTTGATCATCCGCACGGCCTTGCCGAAGACCTCCTCGTTCCGGCAGCGGTTCATCAGAAAGCCCTCGGCGCCGAACATCTCGGGCACCTCGGTCAGCACGGTGGAGCCGCCCCGGGCGCAGAGCATGTCGGAAAAGCGGCCGATGGTGGGGTTGGCGGTGACGCCGGACAGCCCGTCCGACCCGCCGCACTTCATGCCCACCACCAGCTCGCTGACCGGGATGGGCTGGCGGCGGAACCGGCCGGCGTAGTCGGCCAGTTCTTTCAGGATCTCGCGGCCGGCGGCCAGCTCGTCCTCCACCTCCTGGCAGGTCAGGAACCTGACCCGGTCGTGGTCATAGTCCCCCAGTTCCTCCAGGAACTGCTCATGGGTCAGGTTTTCGCACCCCAGGCTGAGCACCAGCACCGCCGCCGCGTTGGGGTGGCGGACCAGCGCGGCCAGCAGCTTGCGGGTCTGGGCGTGGTCATGGCCGGTCTGGCTGCAGCCGAAGGGATGGGGGAAGGTGTACAGGCCGTCGATGGTGCCGGTGACCAGGTCCTGGTTGTCCCGCACCAGGGCCTTGGCGCAGTCGTTGACGCAGCCCACGGTGGGGATGATCCAGATCTCGTTGCGGATGGCCGCCCGGCCGTCGGCACGGCGGAAGCCCAGGAAAGTCCCGGGTTCCGCCGGGGTCAGCGGGTGCAGGTCGGGGTGGTAGGTATACGCCACCTCGCCGGAAAGGTTGGTCTTCAGGTTGTGGGTGTGCATCCAGGCGCCGGGGGCGGCGTCGGCGGTGGCATGGCCGATGGGAAAGCCGTACTTGATGACGTTTTCCCCGGCGGCGATGGGCGCAATGGCCATCTTGTGGCCCTGGGGGATGTCCTCGGCGGCGGTGACGGTGCGGCCCAGGTCAGGCAGGTCCACCGCCGTGCCCCGGGCGATGGGGTGCAGCGCCACGACCACATTGTCGGCCGGGTTGATATGGATGGTGAGAGGCATGGTCGGCTCCTTTGCGGCGGTCACAGGCAGCTGGCGAAGGCCGCTTTGGCCCCCTGGGTGCGGATGGTTTCCAGGTTGCGGACGGTGGCGGCCTCAAAGCCCTCCACCCGGGTCAGGTCCTGGCCCCACATCTGTTCGTTGGTCATGACCGCATGGACCAGGGCGGGGATGTCGTCGTCCTTGTGGGCGTTGTAGAATTCCAGCACCCAGCGGTCGTCGCTGATGGTGTACTCGTTGCCGGCCGGCCGCCTGCAGACCAGGCCCTTGTCGGTCAGCGCCTGAATGTCGCAGGAATAGAAGGCCAGGTAGGCTGCGAAGCTCATGGTCAGGCAGGCGGGCAGGCTGCCGTTCTTCTCCACATATTCCAGGAAGGAGGGCATGTTGCGGGCCCGCCATTTGGAGGTGGAGTTGAGGGAGATGCTCATGAGCTCATGGTTGACGAAGGGGTTGTTGAACCGGTCCTCCACGGCGGCGGCGAACTGGCGGCAGTCCTCCTGGTCCAGCGGCAGGATGGGCACGACCTCCTCCAGCAGCATCTTGTTCATAAAGCCGCGGATGGTGTCGTCGTGCATGCAGTCCCGCACGATGTCAAAGCCGGCCAGGTAGGCCCCCAGCACAAAGCCGGTGTGGGCGCCGTTCAGGATGCGGACCTTGCGTTTCTTGTAGGGGGTCACGTCGGGCACCACCGGGCAGTTGAGCCCCGCCGCCTTGAAGGGCAGCTTGTCGGCCAGCCAGTCGGGGCCTTCGATGTTCCAGACGCCGAAGATCTCGCCCACGTCGATCAGCTCGTCGTGGTAGCCGTTCTCGGCCTCCAGGCGGGCGACCTCCTCCGGGTCGCGGATACGGCCGGGCACGATGCGGTCCACCAGGGTGGAGCAGAAGGTGCAGTCCCCGTTGACCCAGGCGCGGAAGTCCGCTTCCAGCCCCCACTGGTCGATGTACCGGTTGACGCACTTGAGCAGTTCCTTGCCGTTGTTGTCGATGAGCTCGCAGGAGAGCACCACCACCCCGGGCTTGCCGGCCTTCCAGCGGGCGTAGAGCACCTGGGTCAGCTTGGCGGGGAAGCTGGAGGGCGGGCAGTCCTCCTGCGGGCAGGCCGGGTCGTAGACGATGCCGGCCTCGGTGGTGTTGGAGACGATGTACTCCAGCGCATCGGACACGGCGACCTCCATCATGGCGTCGTAGTCCGCCTTCTCATAGGGGTTCAGGCAGCGGGACACGCTGGAGATCACCCGTTTCCGGTCCACCTTTTCGCCGTTCTGGCGCCCGCGCAGGTACAGGGTATACAGCCCCTGCTGGGCGTTCATCAGCTTGGCCAGGCCCGGGGCGATGGGCTGCACCAGGCAGCACTTGCCGTTCCAGCCCGCCTTCTCGTTGGACACATCGAACCAGTAATCCACAAAGGCACGCAGGAAATTGCCCTCGCCGAACTGCAGGACCTTTTCGGGGGCATCTTTGAGGATGTAGCCCTGATACCCGGATTTTGCGAGAACTTCGTAATTCAGTGTTTCCATGGTAAACTCTCCTTGCGTTGAATCAATTCTGCGCGGTGCGGACCAGGCCGGCCGCGCCCCTGCACTCCCCGGCCGGGCCCGCCCGCACCGCGGGGAGGCCGGCCGCATCTGTAGCCATTCTAGTTTTTTTCCGTCGGTGCGTCAAGGTTCATACGGTGCGAACCGCACATATTTTGCTCTCCTGACATGTTAGTTTGCATTTTCTGCGTTTTGCACAAGGATGCAGTCGAATTTTTGGCTGTTATTTTTGACATCGGGCAATTTTTGCAACTTGTCCCCCTTGCCGCAACTGGGTATAATGGTATCAGGTTCTGATTTATTCTCTCACCGGGAAGGCGCAGGAAATGTTCCCTCCCGGCGCCACCCTGCAAAGCAAAGGAGACCTGTTATGAAGGCGTTTATGGACAAAGACTTCCTTTTGGACACCCCTACGGCGCAGCATCTGTACCACGATTACGCGGCGAATCTGCCGATCATCGACTACCACTGCCACATTCCCCCGCAGGAGATCTATGAGGATCGCCGCTTCGAGAACATCACCCAGGTGTGGCTGGGCGGCCACCAGGTGCTGGCCGACGGGTCGGACTACTATTTCGGCGACCACTACAAGTGGCGGGTCATGCGCTCCAACGGCGTGCCCGAAGAGTACATCACCGGCGACAAGCCCGACCGCGAGCGGTTCCAGAAGTTTGCCGAAGCGCTGGAAATGGCCATCGGCAACCCGATGTACACCTGGTGCCACCTGGAGCTGAAGAAGTACTTCGGCTATGACGGCGTGCTCAACGGGGACACCGCCGAGGAAGTGTGGAACCTGTGCAACGACAAGCTGCAGAACGACCCCAACATGACGGTGCGCGGCCTGATCGCCCAGAGCAACGTGGCGATGGTGGGCACCACCGACGATCCCATCGACAGCCTGGAATGGCACAAGAAGATCAAGGAAGACCCCAGCATCCAGGTGGTGGTGGCCCCCTCCTTCCGCCCGGATAAGGCGCTGAACATCCACAAGGCCGGCTTTGTGGAGTACATCCACAAGCTGGAAGAGGTCGTGGGCCGCAAGTTTGCCTGCGCCAACTGCGTGGCCAAGGCGCTGGAGGAGCGGCTGCAGTTCTTTGTGGAGATGGGCTGCCGCGCCGCCGACCACGGCCTGGACTATGTGCCCTATGTGGACGACCCCGACCTGGCCACCACCGCCTTCAAGAAGGCGATGGCCGGCGAGGAGGTCAGCAAGGAGGAGCGGGACGCCTACATCACCTTCCTGCTGGTGGCCTGCGCCAAGATGTACAAGAAGTACAACGTGGTCATGCAGGTCCACTACAGCTGCCTGCGCAACCCCAACGCCAAGATGCTGCGCAAGCTGGGCCCCGACACCGGCTTTGACATGATCGCCGTGACCGACGCCAGCGTGACGCTGAGCAGCCTGATGTCCAAGCTGACCGAGACCGACGAGCTGCCCCGGGTGATCCTGTACAGCCTGAACCCCTCCGACTTTGACATGCTGGGCACGATGATCGGCTCCTTCCAGGGGGACGAGGTGCCGGGCAAGATCCAGCTGGGCTCTGCCTGGTGGTTCTGCGACACCAACGACGGCATGTACCAGCAGATGCGCACCCTGGCCCGCCTGGGCCTGCTGGGCAACTTCATCGGGATGCTGACCGACAGCCGCAGCTTCCTGTCCTACACCCGCCACGAGCTGTTCCGCCGCCTGATGTGCAACCTGGTGGGCCAGTGGGTCGAAAACGGCGAGTATCCCAACGACGAGAAGACCCTGAAGAAGATCGTGGAGGGCATCAGCTACAACAACGCCAAGCGGTACTTCGGCCTGTAAGCCGCCCCGCAGACAAGAAAAAACAAAAAAACGCAGCCCCCGCCGCAAGGCGGGGGCTGCGCTTTTGTTTTGAGAAGTCCGGCACGATGCAAAAGGCGCACCGGCCGCGCACCGGCCGCCTTCACCCTTCGGCGGGGGCCGAGGCGCGGGAGGGCAGCGGGATCTCGGGCATCAGTTCGTCCGAGACGATGTGCAGCATCTGCTCCAGTTTCTGCAGGTCTTCGGGGGTGAAGCGCTGTTTGGCGCGGTCCACCACTTCCTGCAGGTAGGCGTAGCTGATGTTGTAGTAGTCGATGTACTTTTTGGTGGGGACCAGGTGGTACTCCCTCTTGTCCGCACTGGACTGCACCTTTTTCAGGTATCCCTTCTTGACCAGGTTGTTGATCTTGTAGGAGGCGTTGGGGGTGGAGAGGTTCATCAGCTTGGAAAATTCCGCGATGGTGGGCTGGCCCAGCGCCAGGATGACCTCCATGCAGAAGGACTCCACCGTGGTCAGGGTCGCTTCCCGGTTTTCGAACTTGCTGAAGATCTGCTGATAAAAGTGCAGCTTGAATTTGGTATACACCTGTTCAAAAGCCTGATCCAACATGGCAAAAACCTCCTGCCGTTCGGTCGGTTTGCGGCCGGGCGCCCCCCGGGCAGCCGCTGTGCGCCGCGGGCGCCGGCAGCAGCCGGGCGCGGGCAGCGGGCGGCGGGCAGCAGCAGGGGGCGCTGCATATTTGCCCGGCAAGCGCTCACCCCCGGTCCACGATGGCAAAGGTCAGCTCGGCGTTCACAGCGCGCTGGCCGTCCACCCAGGCGGTGGCTTTGCCGATGCCCAGCGGGCCGTGGCGTTCCACCAGTTCGCATTCCAGCGTCAGCACGTCGCCGGGCACCACCTGGCGGCGGAAGCGGGCGTTTTTCACCCCGCCGAACAGGGCCAGCTTGCCCTGGCTGCCCTCTTCGCTCAGGGCGGCCACGGCGCCGCACTGGGCCAGCGCTTCCAGGATCAGCACGCCGGGCATGACCGGCTGGCCGGGGAAATGCCCCTGGAAGAAGGGCTCGTTCATGGTCACGCACTTGACGCCCCGGGCCCACTGGCCGGGGGTGTAGTCGGTGATCTTGTCCAGCAGCGCGAAGGGATAGCGGTGGGGCAGGATCTGTGCGATCTGCGCCGCGTTCAGGGTGCGCGGCGGGTCGTTTGCAACAATCGCCATCCTTTATCCCTCCCAGCGCTTGAAGATAACGCAGGCGTTGTGGCCGCCGAAGCCCAGACTGTCGCTCATGGCGTACTCCACCTGCTCGTTGAGGCCCACGTTGGGGATGTAGTCCAGGTCGCAGGCGGGGTCGGGCACCTTCAGGTTGATGGTGGCGGGCAGGTAGCCGTCGTGCAGGGCCAGGGCGGTGAAGATGCCCTCCACACCGCCGGCGGCGCCCAGCAGGTGGCCGGTCATCGACTTGGTGCTGGAGATGTGCAGCTTGTAGGCGTGGGCCCCGAAGGCGGTCTTGATGGCCTCGGTCTCGCAGCTGTCGTTCAGGTGGGTGCCGGTGCCGTGGGCGTTGATGTAGCCGATGTCCTCGGGGCGGATGCCCGCGTCGGCCAGGGCCAGCTGCATGCAGGCCGCGCCGCCGGCGCCGCCGGGGGCCGGGGCGGTAATGTGGTGGGCGTCGCAGTTGGTGCCGTAGCCCACCACCTCGGCATAGATCTTGGCGCCGCGGGCCAGGGCGTGCTCCAGCTCCTCCAGAACGAGGATGCCGGCGCCCTCGCCGATCACGAAGCCGCCGCGCTCGGCGTCAAAGGGCAGGGACGCCCGGGCCGGGTCGGTGGCGGCGGTCAGCGCCTTCATGCTGGTGAAGCCGCCCACGCCCAGCGGGCTGATGCAGCTTTCGGCGCCGCCGCACAGGGCCAGGTCCTCGTAGCCGTCGCGGATGCGGTGGAAGGCGTCGCCGATGGCGTTGGTACCGCCGGCGCAGGCGGTGACCGGCGCCACGCACATGCCCTTGAGCCCGAAGCGAATGGCGATCTGGCCGGCGGCCATGTTGGCGATGGTCATGGGCACAAAGAAGGGGCTGACCCGGTCAAAACCCTTCTGCTCGCCCTTGGCGTGCTCCTCCTCCATATTGGGCAGGCCGCCGATGCCCGCCGACACGATGGTGGCGAAGCGGGTGGCGTCGGTCTTTTCCATATCAATGCCGGCGTCCTCCATCGCCTCGATGGCGGCGGCCATGGCGAACTGGGTGAAGCGGGCCATTTTGCGGCTTTCCCGCTTGTCCACCCGGACCGCGGGGTCAAAGTCCTTGACCTCGGCGGCCAGCTTGGTCTTGCTGTTGCTGGTGTCATAGTGGGTGATGGGCCCGACGCCGCACACCCCGTTGCGGACAGCGGCCCAGCTCTGCGCCACCGTGTTGCCGGTGGGGTTGACGGTGCCGAGGCCGGTGATCACGACTCTGCGTTTATCCATATCTTCCTCCAGAATGAATGCGTTACAAAAAGCCAATCAGCGTCCGGGCCGGGGCCCGGTTTTCACATTCCCATGCCGCCGTCCACGCACAGCACCTGCCCGGTGATGTAGGAGGCCGCAGGGCTGGCCAGGAAGGCCACCGCGGCGGCCACCTCACCGGGTTCGCCCACCCGGCCCACCGGCACGGCGGCCAGGGTGGCGGTCTTGGCGGCTTCGGGCATGGCGTCGGTCATATCCGTGGCGATGAAGCCGGGGGCCACGGCGTTGACCGTGATGCCCCGGGCCGCGAATTCTTTGGCCAGGCTTTTGGTCAGGCCGATGAGGCCCGCCTTGCTGGCGGCGTAGTTGGTCTGGCCGGCGTTGCCGTGCAGCCCCACCACGCTGCTGATGCTGATGATGCGGCCGTAGCGCTGGCGCATCATGATCTTGCTGGCGGCCTTGCAGCAGAAGAAGGCCCCCTTGAGGTTGGCGTTGATGACCTTGTCGAAGTCGGCTTCCTCCATGCGCAGCATCAGCTTGTCGGCGGTGACGCCGGCGTTGTTGACCAGCACATCCAGCCGGCCCAGGTCGGCGGCGGCGCCTTCCACCAGCGCCTTGCAGGCGGCCGGGTCGGTGACATCGGCCTGGCGGATGAAGGCCCGGGCGCCCAGGGCCCGGGCGGCCTCGGCGGTCTGTTCGGCCGCGGCGGCGTTGCCCACATAGTTGATGCAGACATCGAAGCCCGCTTCGGCCAGCGCCAGCGTGATGGCCCGGCCGATGCCGCGGCCGCCGCCGGTCACCAGCGCGGTGGGACGGGTGTTTTCAGCCATGGTTCACCCCTCCCCCTTCAGTGCGGCCAGCGCCTTGTCAAAGTCGGCGGCGGTCTCGATGGGCAGGCAGGTGATGGCGGCGCCCACCGTCTTTTTCACAAAGCCGCTGATGGCGTGGCCGGGGCCCACCTCCACGATGGTGTCCACCCCCAGCTCGGCCAGGCGGCGGATGGTGTCCTCCAGGTAGACGCTGTTCTGCACCTGGCGCTCCAGCAGGGCGGGGATGGTGTCGGCGTCGGACTTTTCCCGGCCCAGGCAGTTGAAGAGCACCGGCAGCTGCATCGGCGCGAAGGTGACGGTCTTGAACCGCTCGGCCAGCGCGTCGCCGGCCGGGTGCATCAGGCTGGTGTGGAAGGGCCCGCTGACCTTCAGGGGCAGGCAGCGCTTGGCGCCGGCCGCCTTGGCCAGCTCGGCGGCCTTGTCCACGGCGGCCTTTTCGCCGCCGATGACCAGCTGCCCGGGGCAGTTGTAGTTGCAGATCTGCACGACGCCCAGGGCCGAAGCCTCGTCGCAGCAGCGCTGCAGGGGCTCCCGGTCCAGGGCCAGCACGGCGGTCATGCCGCAGTCCAGCCCTTCGGAAGCCTTGGCCATCGCCTTGCCGCGGAAGGCCACCAGCTCAACGGCGGTGCGGGCGTCCAGAACCCCGGCGCATTCCAGCGCCGAATACTCGCCCAGAGACAGGCCGGCGGCGTAGGCGGGGCGGATGCCCTGCTCGGCCAGCATGGCGGTGACGCCGGCGGCGAAGGCCACCATGCAGGGCTGGGTGTACTGGGTCTGGTTGATGACCCCCTCCGGGTCGGTGAAGCAGACCGACTTCAGGTCAAAGTCCACAGCCTGGGCGGCGGCGTCAAAGACGGTGCGGAACGCCTGGCTGCTCTCGTACAGGTCGGCGCCCATCCCGGCGTGCTGGCTGCCCTGGCCGGCATACATAAAAGCAAGTTTCATGCTTGGTTCTCCTTCGGCAAAAGTTGCGGTTCAGACGTTCAGGCCGCCCAGCTCGCCCAGGCGGGCGCGGCAGCCGTCCATCAGGTCAGCCAGGATGTCCGCCACCGGGCGGACCTCCTTGAGCATGCCGGCCACCTGGCCGGCCATCAGGCTGCCGGTGTCGGTGTCGCCCTCAAAGACGGCGCGGCGCAGGCTGCCCAGGGTGTACTTTTCCAGCTCCATCTTGTCGGCGCCGGCCTTTTCCTGGCGGACATATTCCCGGGCCATCTTGTTTTTGAGCACCCGGACCGGCGTGCCGCCGATGCGGCCGGTGACGATGGTATCGCTGTCCTTGGCCTTGATGAGGGCGGCCTTGTAGTTGTCGTGGATCGGGCATTCCCTGGCCACCAGCAGGCAGGTGCCCACCTGGGCGCCCGCCGCCCCCAGCGCAAAGGCGGCGGCCAGCTGGCGGCCGTCGGCGATGCCGCCGGCCGCGATGACCGGCAGGTCCACCGCGTCCGCCACCTGGGGCACCAGGGCCATGGTGGTCATTTCGCCCACATGGCCGCCGCTCTCGGTGCCTTCGGCGATGACGGCGTCCACCCCGGTGCGGGCCAGGTGCCTGGCCAGCACCGCCGCGGCCACCACCGGGATGACGGTGATGCCGGCTTCCTTCCACTTGGCCACATACTGGCCCGGGTTGCCGGCGCCGGTGGTGACCACCGGGACCTTCTCTTCCACAACGATGCGGGCAAACTCGTCGGCGCAGGGATGCATGAGCATGATGTTGACGCCGAAGGGCTTGTCGGTGAGTTCGCGGCAGCGGCGGATGTGGTCGCGCAGTTCGTCGCCGCTGCGGATGCCGCCGGCGCCGATGAGGCCCAGCGCCCCGGCGTTGGAGCAGGCCGCGGCAAATTCGCCGGTGGCGATGTTGGCCATGCCGCCCTGGATGATGGGATACTTCGTACCGAGAATTTCGTTGAGCAGTTTCATGACAGCTTCCTCCTCATTCCTGGGCGGCGGGCTTGGGGCCCACCGTCAGCACCATGCCGCCCCAGGTCAGCCCGCCGCCAAAACCGATGCAGGCGATGCGCATACCGGGGGTCAGGCGGCCGCTTTCCGCCAGTTCGTGGAGCGCCACCGGGATGCTGGCGGCGCTGGTGTTGCCGTAGCGGTCCATGTTTTTGTAAAACTTGGCCGGGTCCGCCTTGAGCTTTTTGATGCAGTGGTCGATGATGCGGCTGTTGGCCTGGTGGCAGACCACCCAGTCCAGCTGGTCCAGCGTCAGGCCGGCTTCCTGCAGAACGGTGTGCAGGCTGCGGGGCAGCGCATCCACCGCAAAGCGGAAGACCGCGCTGCCGTCCATCTGGATGGGGCCGCCTTCCGGCACCTTGATGGCCATATCCCCCCGGGCGCCCAGGTCCACGGCGAAGGGCGCGTCGCTGAGCTTGAAGATCGCCGCGCCGGCCGCGTCGCCGAAGAGCACGCAGGTGCTGCGGTCGGTCATGTCCATCAGGCGGGAGAGCTGCTCGCAGCCCACCACCAGCGCATAGGGGCGGGCCGGGTCGTTCCGGCTGGCCAGCAGGCCGCGGGCCACCGCCGCGCCGTAGATGAAGCCGGAGCAGGCGGCGTTGATGTCCAGCACCGGGATGTCCTGCGGCAGACCCAGTTCCTGCTGGATCAGGCAGGCGTTGGTGGGCGTGAGGTAGCGCGCCGCGATGGTGGCGCACAGGCAGCAGCCGATCTGGGCGGGGTCCAGCCCGCTGTTGGCCAGCGCCTGGCGGGCGGCCTCGATGGCCATGCTGCCGGCGTCCTCGCCCTCGGCGCAGAACCGGCGCTGCCGGATGCCGGTGCGGGTGGTGATCCATTCGTCGCTGGTATCGACGATCCGGCTCATATCATCGTTGGTCACGACCCGGCTCGGGATGCCCGCGCCGGTCGCAATCAGCTGAAAACCTTCCATAAATCCCCCTAATCATCTCTCGTTGTATAGCAACCTCAACCAAAACGCGGGGCGTCCGCACCGCCCCGGTCCCCTTTACAGGCCGATCTGGCGATACTTTTTGTACCGCTGTTCGGCCAGCTGCCTGCCGCCCAGCTTGCACAGCTCGGCCAGGTGGCGCTCCAGCGCGGTGTCCAGCACCGCAAAGAGCTTTTTGTGGTCCCGCTGGGCGCCGCCCAGCGGCTCGGGGATGACTTCCTCCACAATGCCGCCTTCATGCAGGTCCCGGGCGGTGAGCTTCATGATCTCGCAGGCTTCGCCGCTGCGGGAGGAATCTTTCCACAGGATGCTGGCGAAGCCTTCGGGGCTGAGCACCGAGTAGACGGCGTTTTCCAGCATCAGGATGTGGTTGGCCACCCCCAGCCCCAGCGCGCCGCCGCTGCTGCCCTCGCCGGTGACCACCGAGATCACCGGCACGGTCAGGCTGCTCATCTCGCAGAGGTTGCGGGCGATGGCCTCGCCCTGGCCGTGCTCCTCGGCCTCCTTGCCGGGGTAGGCGCCGGGGGTGTCGATGAAGGTGATGATGGGGCGGCCGAACTTTTCGGCCTGCTTCATCAGGCGCAGCGCCTTGCGGTAGCCCTCGGGTTCGGGCATGCCGAAGTTGTAGCGCATGTTCTCTTCCAGCGTGGAGCCCTTGCGGTGGCCGATGACGGTGACCGGCATCCCCTTGTAGCGGGCGATGCCGCCCAGGATGCTGGGGTCGTCCTTGCACTGGCGGTCGCCCCGCTGCTCAAAGAAGTCGGTGAACAGCACCTGGATGTACTCGTCGATGCGCGGGCGGCCCTGGTGCCGGGCCAGGAACACCCGGTCGGCGGCGGTGAGCTCGGCGCACTGGTCCAGCAGCTCGCTGCGGCGCACCTCCAGCTCGGCCAGTTCGGCGGTGTGGGCCAGCGGGCCGTCGGGCGCGGGGCCCACCGAGTCCGAACCCAGCAGCTCGGCGTCCGGGTCGGCGGCGGTCTCGCCGGCGGCGCCGGTGCGCAGCGCGTCGATGCGGGCGTCCAGCGCCTCGATTTCCTTCAACAGATCCTTGATCATGCGCCGTGTTTCCTCCCTTGGGTGTGCAGCTGCAGCAGCAGCGCCAGTGTGCGTTTCATCTCGGAGCGGGGCACCACCTGGTCCACAAACCCGTGTTCCATCTGGAATTCGCTGGTCTGGAAGCCCTTGGGCAGCTTTTCCCCGATGGTCTGCTCAATGACCCGGGGCCCGGCAAAGCCGATGAGCGCGCCGGGCTCGGCCAGCATGATGTCGCCCAGGCTGGCGAAGCTGGCGGTGACGCCGCCGGTGGTGGGGTGGGTCAGGTAGCTGATGTACAGCCCACCCCGCTGGGAAAAGCGGGAGATGGCCGCGCTGGTCTTGGCCATCTGCATCAGGCTGAAGATGCCCTCCTGCATACGGGCGCCGCCGCTGGCCGAAAAGATGATGAGCGGCAGCTTTTTGGCGCCGGCATACTCCACCGCACGGGTGATCTTTTCGCCCACGGCGGTGCCCATGCTGGCCATAAAGAAGCGGCTGTCCAGCACGGCCACCACGGCGGGCACCCCGCCGATCTTGCCGGTGGCGGTGACCACCGCTTCGGACAGGCCGGTCTTGGTCTTCTGGGCTTCGAGCTTTTCCGGGTAGCCGGGGAAGTCCAGCACGTCCTTGGCGTCGATCTCAGTGTCCAGCTCCTTGAAAGTGCCGTGGTCCAGCACCAGGCTGAGCCGGTAATACCCGCCGATGGGCTGGTGATGCCCGCAGTTGGGGCAGACGTACAGGCTCTGCGCCCAAACCTGCCGGGTGGCGCGGCGCTCGCATTTTTTGCAGGTCAGGAACTGCGGTGCCTGCCAGCGGGGGGCGTCGATGCCGGCGTCCCGCTTGGCTTTCAGCTGGAATACCCGCTCGCGGCTGCCGGCGGCAAAGATCTTGCCAACATTCATGCCAGGAATCCTCCTCACTTTTCATACAGTGCCGCCCTGCTCGGATGGGCAGGGCGGCGCAACAGGATAATCAGTCGTTTTCGCTGTGGCTGGTGACGTAGTTGAAGATGTCGCCCACCGTCTTCATGTTGGGCAGCTCCTCGTCAGGGATGGACACGCCGCAGGCTTCCTCGATGGCCATGTTCAGTTCCACGGCGTCCAGGCTGTCGGCCTGCAGGTCGTCGGCCAGGCTGGCCTCCATGGTGACCTTGTCCTCATCGGCGTTCAGGGTTTCCACGATAATGTCCTTCAGTTCTTCAAAAGTCATGGGAGATTCTCCTTTTCTGTCTGGTTTGAAATTCGTCCGCCGGACGGCGCGCTGTTTTTACCTAAATTTATTTAGATAAAAAAGACGATGTAATTATACACCGTCCCGCCGATTTGTCAAGCACCCGCCGGCCCTTGGCCCGCCATTTGTGGAGTTGCATAAAACCTGCCGCCCCGGCCCGGCATTTTTGCCAACCGCGCCAAAGGGCCGCCGTTTTTTATTGTACAGTTGTGCAATAAATCCCCTGCAGCCGGGAATGGCTTGCAGATACCGCCCCCCGGCGGCGGCCGCTTTGCCTCCGGGCGGGCGGAAATCGGCCGGAACAGGCCGCAAAAAAACGCACCCGCCCCCGGGTGTTTCAGGGGCAGGTGCGGTGGAAAGCAACGATGCGGCGCGGCCGGCGCAGCGGGGTCAGGGCGCGGCCGGCTCGGGGGCTGCGGGGCGCGCTCAGCGGGCAGCCGGCGCAGCGGCGGCGGCCAGCACGGCCTCCACCTGGTCCCGGGGGAGCTGGCGGCGCACCGGGGCGGGTTCCTCCAGCCCGGGGCACAGGTCCAGCCACCAGGTCTGCAGGTCCAGCCAGCGGCCGAACTTGTAACCGCAGCGGGGCTGGGTGCCCACGCTGTGGAAGCCCATCGCCTTGTGGAAAGCCTCGCTGCCCGGGTTGGGGTGGGCCACCAGCGCGGCGGCGGCCCGGTAGCCCTGGCGGCGCAGCAGTTCCAGCAGCGGGGTGTACAGCCGCCGCCCCACCCCCTGCCCCACGCAGTCGGGGTCGCAGTAGATGGTGGTCTCGGCGCACCAGGCATAAGCTTCCCGCGGGTGGAAGGGGTGGGCGCAGGCGTAGCCGCAGAGGGCGCCGGCGGCGTTTTCGGCCACCAGGAAGGGCCCCACCGCCAGTGCCGCCTCCATGCTGGCGGCCATTTCGGCCCGGGTGGCGGGGGTGTACTGGAAGGTGGCGGTGCTGTGGCGCACATACCAGTTGTACAGCTCGGTGACGGCCGGCAGGTCCCGGTCCTCCGCCAGGCGGACGGTCAGGGCATGTTCGGCGGCCCAGCGGGCGGCCAGGGTCTCCTTGTCGGCCTTGGTCATCCGCTTGAGGGCGGCTTCCTGCCGCAGCGCGTCGCTCTTGTCGGCACAGCGGCGGGCGTAGGCCAGCTGCACGGCCCCCCGCATCCGGGTGTAGCGGGCGCCCCGGCCGCCCCGGTGGCGCTGCAGCCGGCGGGCCAGGTCGGTGGTCCAGCCGGCGTAAAGGCTGCCGTCCTCGCAGCGGACCAGGTAGGCCCAGGCGGGCGGCGGGGCGGGGGCCCGGTCGGCGGCGGTGGAGGGGGCGGGGCCCAGCCGGGGCGGTTCGCCGGCCGCGCAGAGGTAGCTCATTCGCTCACCGGCTTTCCGGCGGCCCGCAGGGCGCGGCGGCAGGCTTCGATGGCCTGCTCCTTGTCATCGGCCGTGACCAGGAAGCGGCTGGGGTGGCAGAACCGCAGCCCCAGGCCGCTGCGCTCCCGCAGGACCTCCTCGGGCTGGCCGGCCCAGGCGGGCGGGAAGGGCACCTTGCTGCGGCGGGTCTTGTAGTCGGTGACGCACTGGGCGCTGTAGCCGCCCCGCTGGCTGGGGTAGACCACGAACAGCGCGTCGGTGCGGTAGAGGCCGTTTTTCCAGGGCATGTAGGCGGGCAGCACCACGATGCCGTCCCGGGCGTTGCGGTAGGCCCGCTGGACCGTCTCGTCCGCCCGGTTGACGGCGTTGGCGCCGGCGATCTCGTTGTCCAGGATCTGGCGGGCCACCGCCACCGCCCGCCAGAAGCAGGCGTCGGGGTCGTCCTTGGAATCCCAGAGGGGGTTGAAGCTGCCGATGGCTTCGGCCAGCGAGTTGGGCTCGCCGGTGTTGTCGTTCAGGTCCAGCGGCTGGATGAAGTTTTCGTCCAGCAGGCGGGCCTGGTGTTCCCCCACCAGCCGGGCGCCCAGCACCCGCCACAGCAGCCCGAAGGCCGCGTAGGGCACGCCGTTGGGGCGAGTCTCGCGGGGTTCGCTGTGGTGGTCGAACATGCCGCCGCCGATGTCGTAGACGATGCCGTCGAACCGGTCGGGCACCGCAAAGCCGCGGGTGACCTGGATGTCGGGGCGGACGATCTGCAGCAGCGCGGTGGAAAACACGTCGTCGGCGTGGAACTTGCCGCCGTGGGTGAAACCTTTTGCAGGGATCTTCATGAGGGGGCCTCCCTTATATAGAATATGGAGATGGAAAAGAGCTTTGGTTGGGGGGCGCCGCGGGCCGGCCTTGCGCCGGCGGCGGGGCGCCGTATGGCTATTATACCACGGTTTTCCGCCCCTGCAAGGCGCTGCAAAAAATAGCCGGGCGGGTCGTATAAAGAGAAGGCAGGCCAAGGCGGAACAAAAAAGAGCGCACCAGGGGTGAAAAAAACTGCCGGCGCCTTGCACCGCCAAAAAAAGCTTGCTATAATAGTATATCTGCCCCCCGCCGCGGCAAGGGCAGGTTCGGATTTTTGGTTCGGGGCGCCCCCGGCCGGGCGCCCTCCCCGCAACGAAAAGGAAGTATCAAGACCCATGCAGCAGTTTATCAAGACCCTTCGCAGCCGGGATTTCTGGCTGCGCCAGTTCCTGCCCTTTGCGCTGGCGGTGGCAGCCGCCTTCATCGCCCGCTACCAGCTGGAACTGTCCGACGGCGTGACGCCGGACTTTCTGGCCGGGCAGTGGCCGATCTACGCGCCGCTCAACGCGCTGACCGCCTTCTGCCTGACCCTTCTGCTCTTCGCCTTCATCGGGCGGTGGAGCGTGGCCACCGGGGTATCCGGGCTGGTGTTCACCCTGCTGGCGCTGGTGAACTACTACACCCGCGACCTGCACGGCACCGCCCTGATGCCCCAGGACATTCTGAACATCACGACGGCGGCCGAGGTGATGGGCAGCTACACCCTGCGCATCACCCGGCAGGTCGTCACCATCGGGGCGCTGTTTTTGCCGGTGCTGGTCATCGCGGTGGTCCAGCATTTTCTGGCCCGCGGCCGCGGCAAGGCGCCGCGCATCGGCTGGAAGCGGCGCCTGGGCCGGTGGGCCGGCTGCGCGGCGGGGATCTTTGCGATCCTGTATGTGGGGTATTTCGCCCCCTTCTCCCTCAAGCCCAAGTCCACCTACGGCTGGGCCTGGCAGAACACCTACTACACCTACGGCTACCTGGCCGGCACCATCGAGTCCGCCGGGCTGATGATGAACCCCATCATCGAACCGGAAGGCTACACCAACGAGGCCGCCGCCGAAGCCGCCGCCAAGGCCGACGGCTACACCCCGGCCACGGCCACCGTATCCGAGCAGGAATACCCCGACGTGGTGATGATCCTGTCCGAAAGTTTTTACGACTTTGACCTGGTGACCGACCTGCAGGCCGACCGGGAGGTCATGTCGGTGACCAAGAACCTGGACAACAGCATCTACGGCCACACCGTCGGGCCCCATGTGGGCGGCGGCACCAACTCCAGCGAATATGAGATGCTCTCCTCCAACTCGATGATGCTGATGCCCAGCATCACCCCCTTCAACTGGCTGAACCTGTACGACGCCAACAGCATCGTGAGCTATCTGGAAGATCTGGGCTACACGACGATGGCCGCCCACCCCTACACCAAGTCCAACTACCGGCGCAACGGCGCCTGGCTGGCCCTGGGCTTTGACCAGGTGTATTTTGAGGACAGCTTCCCCACCCAGGAATACTACGGCAACCGCCCCTACCAGACCGACAGTGCCAGCTACCGGGACTTTGAGGCGCTGTACGAGGCCATGCCCGCCGACCAGCCCCGGTTCAGCTTCTTAGTAAGCATCCAGAGCCACGGCGACTACGATATGAACGACCCGAGCCTGGACCTGGTCCACGCCGCCACCGACTACGGCGAGTACGACAGCCTGATGGACGAGTACCTGTCCTGCATGTACCTGACCGACCAGGCTTTCGGGGAATTGACCGAGTATTTCACCAACCTGTATGAAGAGACCGGCCGCAAGGTGATCGTGGCGATGGCCGGCGACCACGCCCCCAGCTTTGTGGACCATGTGGCCGACAAGACCATCGCGTCGGAAAACGACCTGCAGATCCTGGAGCGCAGCACCCCCTACATCATCTGGGCCAACTACCCGCTGGAGGACGCCGGCACCGCCAGCGACACCGACCCGCTGAACCGGATGGACCTGTGCATGCTGGCCCCCACCCTGGCCGAGCAGGCCGGCCTGCCGCTGACCCCCTTCTACCAGTACCTGCTGGCCATGAAGGAAGAGGTGACGGTGGTGACCGCCGGCAACGACTTTATGGACGCTTCCGGCGTGACCCATGAGTACGGCGAGGACCCCGCCCTGGACGAATGGGTCCAGGGGTATTTCCTGCTGGAATACAACAACATCGGCACCCACGCCCACCGCAACCAGAGCCTGTTCCGGCTGAACGGATGAGCGAGAGCCGCAAAATCCGCCGGAATCCCCCTTCCCACAGTCCATAACAAACAAAGATCTGCCCCCGCCCGGGAACCCCGGGCGGGGGCAATGTTGTTGATTGAAGCGGGCGTCAGTCGGCCGTGCCGATGAACTTCTGCAGCAGCCGCACCAGTTCCCGCAGATCCAGCGGCTTGGCCACATGGGCGTTCATGCCGCAGTCCAGGCATTTCTGCACATCCTCCGAGAAGGCGTCCGCCGTCATGGCGATGATCGGCAGGCCGTGGTCCGGCCGGGTGCTGGCGCGGATGGCCCGGGTGGCCTCGTACCCGTTCATCCGGGGCATCCGCAGATCCATCAGGATCGCGTCATAGTAGCCGGGGGCCGACGCCTCGAACAGCTCCACGCAGCGGCAGCCGTCCTCGGCATGTTCCACCAGGAAGCCCAGGTCCCCCAGCAGTTCGGCGGCGATCTCCCAGTTGATCTCGTTGTCCTCGGCCACCAGCAGCCGGCGCCCTTCCAGCGCCGAGGGTTCGGGTTCCCGGCTTTCGGGGGCGGGTTCGTCCGCCGCCAGGCAGCGGCGCAGGCCGTGGTAGAGGGTGGAGCGGAAGAGCGGTTTGCCCAAAAAGCCCCGGATGCCGGCGGCGCGGGCTTCGGATTCGATCTCGCTGCCGTCATAGGCCGAGACCAGCAGCAGCGGCAGCTGGTCGCCCAGCGCGTCCCGCAGGCGGCGGGCGGTCTCGATGCCGTCCATGCCGGGCATCTTCCAGTCCAGCAGCACGGCCTGATAGCCCTGGCCTTCGGCGGCGCGGGCGGCGGCCATCTCGATGGCCGCCGGGCCGGAGTCGGCAGCCTCTGCCCGGACCCCCAGGCTGTCCAGCTCCTGCAGGGCGCTCTGGCGCAGGTCCTCGTTGTCGTCCACCACCAGCACCCGCCAGGGGGGCAGCTGCAGGTCGGTCTCCTCGCCGCCGGCGCAGGCCAGGTCCAGCGTGACATGGAAGGTACTGCCCTCGCCCTGGCGGCTGTCCACCTGGATCTTGCCCTGCATGGCGTCCACGATATACTTGGTGATGGCCATGCCCAGGCCGGTGCCCTCGATCTTCTGCACCCGGGCGTTGTCCTCCCGGGCGAAGGAATCAAAGATATGGCGCTGGAATTCCTCCGACATGCCGATGCCGGTGTCCTGCACAAGGAAATGGCAGCAGACCCGGTCCGCCCCGGCGGGGCTGGGCTGCTGGTACAGCGTGACGGTGATGCGCCCGGCCTCGGGGGTGAACTTGACCGCGTTGGACAACAGGTTGAGCAGCACCTGATTGAGCCGGACATCGTCGCACAGGACCCGCTCAGCCGTGATGTCCCGGATCACCACGTCAAAATTCTGCCGCTTGGCCTTGACCAGCGGCTGGACGATGCTGACCAGCGCCTCCATCGTTTCCCGCAGCGAGACCGGCGCGATGTTGAGGGTGAGCCGGCCGCTTTCGATCTTGGACATGTCCAGCACGTCGTTGATGAGCCCCAGCAGGTGCCGGCTGGACAGGTGGATCTTGCGCAGGCAGTCCTGCACCCGGTCCGGGTCGTCCAGGTTGGCGGCGGCGATGCCGGTCATCCCCACAATGGCGTTGAGGGGGGTGCGGATGTCGTGGCTCATGTTGGACAGGAACTCGCTTTTGGCCTGGTTGGCCCGCTGGGCTTCGGCCTGGGCCTGGCGCAGCGCCCGCATCTGCCGGCCGGACAGCTTCCAGTAGCCGAAGAAGGCGATGCCCAGCGCGGCCAGCAGCAGCGCGCAGCCGCCCAGTGTGACCACGGTGCGCCGCTCCCCAAGGCCGGAGACGATCTCGTCCAGCGGGCCGTAGGGCATGACGGTGATGAGGGTCCAGTCGGAATCCGGCAGGGCGGTGCAGTAGATGTGCCGGCGCACCCCCTCCACCCGCATGACCGTCGAGTAATCCTGCCCGGCTTCCACCGCCTGGCGCAGCGCCTCGGCGGCCTCGGCGCCGGTGCCGGTGTCAAAGGTGCAGCCGGTACAAAGCCAGTCGTAGTAGTTGTCGGTGTCCAGGTCGGTGTTGACCAGCACCAGGTCCCCGTTGCGCCGCATGATGTGGGAGAAGACCAGCGAGCCGCCCTGCTCCAGTTCCAGCGTTTCGTTGAGGGTGGCCAGCGGCAGCGCCGCCACCAGGGCCGTACACTCCCCCTCGATGTTTAAGGGGTAGCCGACGCCCTCGGGGTAGCCCACCGACACCCCCAGGACCAGGTATTTCTGGCCGGCGGCGTCGCTGCCGATGGTGATGCGCGGGTCGGCCTGGTTCATCGCTGCCAGGAAGGCGTCGGCATCCTCGATGGTGAGGGGTTCGCCGTACAAAGTGTCCAGTCCGCCGGCGGTGCTGTACAGCGCCAGCGTGCTGAAGCCGATGGCCTGGCCGCTGCGCACCAGCCGGTCGCGGGCGGCCGCGGCGTCCTGCCGGGCCGTCTCGGGCGGGGTGCGCCAGATCACGCTCTGGATCTGGGACAGGCGCAGGTTGACCACCGTGCGGAAATGCAGCCTGACCTGGTGGCTGATCTCCTGCATGTAGATCTCCCCCACCCGGGTCAGCGCCGCGTCGCTGGCGCCGCGCACATACTGGATCACGCCGAAGAAAACCCCGACGCACAGCACCGCCACCGCCAGCACGCTGGCCACCAGATACCGGCCGGTGCGTTTGTTGGTATCCATGGTCCGCCCCTTTCCGGCTCAGTCTTCGCCGCGGATGGCCCGGGCCGCCTGCTGGTAGGCCCGGGTGACGGCAGGCATCCGGCCGGCGGCGGCCGCCCAGTCCCCGGCCCGGAACTCGGCCACCTGGGCGGTGAGGGTCTCGAACAGGGCCGTCATGGACAGGTTGCCGCACACCCCCTTGAGGGTGTGGGCGGCGGTGAGGGCGGCGGCTTCGTCCCGGTCGGCCACGGCCCGGCAGAGCCGGTCGTAGTTGGGGTCGGCCAGGAACTTGCCCAGGAACCGCTCCAGCAGCGCCTCGCTGCCCATCATCCGTTCCAGGGCGCTGTCCACCTCGATGCCCCCCGCCTGCAGGCGGGCTTTGCGCGCAGCATCCATTTCGATCATCCTTCCTTTCTTTATGGAACCTTCCCATGGTTGGGGAATCCGTCGTTTTTGCCCGGTCCGGGGCGCTCAGCCCCGCTGCTCGTACAGGCAGCGCAGCTGGGGTTCCACGGCCAGGAAACTGTCCAGCAGTTTGGGGTTGAAGGCGCCGCACTGCCCGGTGCAGATCATCCGGATCACAGTGTCCCGGTCAAAAGCCTGCTTGTACACCCGCTTGCAGCTCAGTGCGTCGTACACGTCGGCCAGCGAGACCACCTGCGCCCAGATGGAGATTTCCTCCCCTTTCAGCCCGTCGGGGTAGCCGCGGCCGTCCCAGCGCTCGTGGTGGTGGCGGGCGATGTCGTAGGCGTAGGCGTAGGCCTGGTTGTCCCGCAGCTGGGGGATGCTGGCCAGCAGTTCGGCCCCGCGCAGGGTGTGGGTCTTCATGATCTCGTATTCCTCGGGGGTGAGCCGGCCGGGTTTGTTGAGGATCGCGTCGGGAATGGCGATCTTGCCCACATCGTGCATGATGGAGGCCAGCGCGATCTGCTCGATCTCCTCCTCGGACAAACCGGCGCCCATGGCGGTGCGGGAGAGCAGCAGCGCCGTGATGTCGTGGATGCGGCGGACATGCTCGCCGGATTCGCCGTCCCGGAATTCGATGGCGGTGGAGAGAGCTTCGATCATGCCCATGTTGAGATCGACGATCTGCCGGGCCCGGCGCACCAGCTCGGACTGCTGCTGTTCCACCGTGCGGCTCAGCCGTTTCCGGGCGTCGAACAGTTCCACAACGCTCTGCACCCGCCGCTGCACCACATAGGGCACCACCGGTTTGCTGATCACGTCCATCACGCCGAGGGTGTAGGCTTCCCGCATGACTTCGTCCCGGGCTTCGGCGGTGATCAGGAAGACCGGCAGCCGCTGCAGCGCCCCGGTGGGCTGCAGCGCCCGCAGCACGGCCAGGCCGTCCATCTCGGGCATGACCACATCCAGCAGCACCGCGCACAGGGAAGCCCCGGCGTTTTCGATGATCTGCAGGCCCTCCCGGCCGTTTTCGGCTTCCCGGATGGCATACTGCCCGGCAAAGATGTGGGCCAGGATGCCCCGGTTGATCTCGTCGTCATCCACAATGAGCAGGGTGCGGGGGATGAGGTCCCGCGGCTGTTGTTCCATAATTCCTTCCTCGCTGGGTCTTGGGGGCTCAGCCCCCGGGCTGTTCGGGCAGCAGGCCGGTGCGGTAGGCGTCCACCAGCCGGCTCAGGTCCCCGATCATCTGCTGCAGGTCCCGGCCTTCGTCGGTATCCCGCACCAGGATGCGGTGGGGCGCCGTGTAGATGTAGGCGCTTTGGGAGTCGATGTCCTCGTCGTCCCGGATGGCGGCCTCGGTGCTCTCGAAGGGCTGGTGGGTGCGCAGGGTCAGGCCGCGGCTGTTGTACACCAGCGTGTAGCCGGCGATGCCGGTGCGCCGGTGGTAGGCCCGGCAGAACCCGCCGTCGATGACCACCAGCCGGCCGCCCGCCTTGACCGGGTCCTCCCCTTCCACCGCCCGCACCGGCACATGGCCGTTGAGGATGTGGCAGCCTTCGCCCGAAAGGCCGAACTCGGCCAGGATGCGCTCGGCCACGGCGGCGGCCCCCGGCCCGCTGACCAGCGCGTAGTAGGGGTTTTTGCGCTCGGCATGGGCGGCCTTGTCGGCAATGTACAGCCGCTCGAAGGTGGTCATGGCGCTGCGGCCGTAGATCGGCGAGAGCGCCCCGCACCACAGATACCACAGGAAGTCCTGCCCGGCCAGCCGGGCCGCGCTGCCCGGCGGGGCAAAGTAGCCGGCCCGGGCGCGGCGGTCGCAGTAGTCGAACAGGGCGCGGCCGCTGTACGCCTGCCCTTCGAAGGTCTCCCGGGCAAAATCGCCGTCGGCGGTCATGGGCACCGCGCCGTGGAACAGCAGGTTGCCGTTGGTGACCTTGTACACCGCCCCCCGGGCGTAGAGATAGCGCACATGCCGCTGCAGCCGCTCGCTTTGGGTGAAGGCCCGGACCAGCTCGGCCACCAGCTCCTCCTCCCGGGGGGTGAGGGCGGCGGGGGCGGCGGGGTCCACGGTGGGGAAGTCGTTTTCCAGCAGCGGGCTGGTCCCGCCGGCCCAGCGGACGGTGCCGGCGGCGTAGTCGATGTGGTTGAGGTAGTCCCGCCCCCGCATCCCGAAATCCGGGTTGCGGGCGATGACCTGGGCTTCCAGCTTGAAGAGCAGCAGGGTGACCGCCTTGTGCATCCGGGCGTTGCGCTGCTGCACGGCGGGGGCGGCGGTCTGGCGGGGGTCCAGGTGGGGTTCCCAGCGGGGGTGCTGGGGGCCGGGGTAAAACTCCACGGCGAACCGCTCCAGCCCCCGCAGGCTGATGCCGTAGCCGGTCTCCAGCAGGTCCAGGTTGCCGTAGGCCAGCGAGGTCTTGAGCACCGTGAAGATGCAGACCGGGCTGCCCGAGGCCGCCCCCATCCAGACCACGTCATGGTTGCCCCACTGGATGTCCACATCGTGGTGGGCCATGAGCTGGTCCAGGATCAGGTCGGGGCGCGGGCCCCGGTCGAACAGGTCCCCCAGAATGTGCAGCCGGTCCACCGCCAGGTGTTTGATGACCTCGCAGAAGCGGATCACATAGGCGTCGGCCCGGTCATAGCGCAGGATGCTGTCGATGATCTGGCCGTAGTACAGGTCCTTGTCGTGGTCCTCGAAATGGGCGTGGAGCAGCTCGTCCAGGATGTAGGCGCAGCTCTGGGGCAGGCAGCGGCGCACATGGGCCCGGGTGTGCTTGCTGGACACCTGGCGGCAGAGCTCGATGAGCCGCAGCAGCGTTTTGCGGTACCAGCCCTCCAGGTCGGCCTGGCGGGCCTTGAGTTCGGGCAGCTTCTGGGCCGGGTAGTAGATCAGGGTGGCCAGCTCGGCCCGCTCGGCCGCCGGCACCCCCTCCCCCAGCACCAGGTCGATCTTTTCCCGGATGACCCCCGACGCACTGTTGAGGATGTGGAGGAACGCCTCGTTCTCTCCGTGCAGGTCGCTCATAAAGTGCTCGGTGCCCTTGGGCAGCCGGGTGATGGCTTCGATGCGGATGATCTCGCTGGCGGCCGCCGCCACGGTGGGGAACTGCCGGGCCAGCACCCGCAGATAGCGCAGGTGTTCCTCGTTGTTTGGAAGCATGGGTCGCCCTCCTCCCATCTCCGGTGGTTGGTATTTACTTTGCATTTATTGTAACACGTCCGCCGGGCAAAAGCAAAGTTTCGGGGTTTCTTTTGCCGCCCCGGCGGCCGGCGGCGGTCTTTGTGCCCCGGCGGCGGCCGGCGGGGCGGAAAACGGCGAAAAAAGCAGGGCGCGGCCGCCGCCCGCCCGGGCGATGGCCGTGTCCTGCCGGATCTATTGGTATGCCCCGCCGGGCGGGGGCGGTCAGACCGCCTTCTTTTCCAGCCAGCGGCCCCGCAGCAGCCGCACCAGGAAGAGCACGCCCCGCACGCAGAGTTCGAAGCACATGGCCGCCCAGACGCCGTGCAGCCCCCAGCGGGGCGCCAGCCAGGCCGCCAGCGTGATGCGCACCCCCCACATGCTGACCAGGTTCATCAGGCTGGGGGCCAGGGTGTCGCCGGCGCCGCGCAGCGCCCCCGCCGCCACGATGGAGGCCGCGAAGAGGGGTTCGGCAAAGGCTTCGATGCGCAGCACCTGCACGCCGAGGCTGCGCACCGCCGCGTCGGGGGTGAGCATTGTGAAGATGGCCGGGGCCAGAAGGAACATGACCACCGCCGTGCCCCCCATGACCGCCATGCCCAGCGCCGTGGACAGCCAGGCGAACCGCTTGGCCCGCCGCTTTTCGCCGGCGCCCAGGCTCTGGCCCACCAGGGTGGTGGCCGCCGCCGAGATGCCGTACCCCGGCATATAGCAGAAACTTTCGGCCGTGACCGCCAGCGAGTTGGCCGCCACCGCCACGGTGCCCAGCGGCGAGACGATGCGGGTGGCGGCGATCTGGGCGGCGCTGAGGGTGACCCTCTCCACCGCCGCCGGCACCGCGATGCGGGCCGCCGTGCGCAGGCATTCGCCGTCCGGCCGCCAGCTGCCGCCCAGGTGGCGCAGCCGGGGGCTGCGGGCCAGCACCGCCCACAGCATGAGCAGGGCCACCACCGCCTGGGCCAGTGCGGTGCCCAGCGCCGCGCCGGCCACCCCCATGCCGGCGCCGGGCAGCCGCACCGGGCCCAGCTGCAGGCCGGGGAAGATGAAGATCGCGTTGAACACCACGTCCAGCAGGCACATGAGCACGTTGAGCAGGCTGGGGGTGCGCATGTCGCCGCTGCACTGCAGGATGGCGCCGAACATCTGCTGCACCAGCAGCGCCGGCAGCGCAAGGGAATAAATCAGGAAGTAGGCCGCGGCGTCGGCGCAGATGTCGGCGGCGCCGCCCAGCCAGACCGGCAGCGGGCGGCTGACCGCCGCCCCGGCCGCCGCCAGCAGCAGCCCGAACCAGACCGAGAAGACCACCGCCTGGCGCACCACCGCCCGGGCGCGGTCGTCCTGCCCGGCGCCGATGCGGTGGGCCACCTGGACCGAAAAGCCGGTGGCCGCCGCGGCGCACAGGCCGCTGAGCAGCCAGGTGCTGCTGGACACCAGCCCGATGGCGGCCGAGGCGTTGGCCCCGAGGCTGCCCACCATGGTGGCGTCGATGTACTGCATGGCGGTGGCGGAGATCTGGGACAGCACCGCCGGGATGCTGAGGCGGATGACAGCCTGCAGCTGGCCGCGCAGGGTGTCGGTGGCAAACAGGGTGGGTGCGGACATGGGTTCCTCCTGTGGGTATGACAGTCTGGCGCTTTTGGGGGCGCTGTTCTCAGTTTATCCCGCCGGGGCGGGCGCGTCAATCCCCCCAAAGCGGGGCATTTCACGAAATATTCAAAATCTTTTCGCATACAGGCGCTTTTTGCAGCCAGGTGATGGGTTTGCAAGGCCGCGTTTTTGTGGTATAGTAAAAAACGATCTTTTAACTTGCAGGCGACCCGGCCGGGCCGCCGGTCTGGAGGTTCGCACCGTTTGAGCAATTATCTGTATGAGGTCTGGATCTGTTTTCTGGCCGGGGCGGGGGCCGGCATCGGCACCGGGTTCGCCGGCATGAGCGCGGCCACCGTCATCACCCCGATGCTGGTCACCTTCCTGGGGGTGGACGCCTACGACGCCATCGGCATCGCGCTGGCCAGCGACGTGCTGGCCAGCGCCGTGAGCGCCTACACCTATGCCAGGAACAAATCCATCGACATCCGCAACGGTCTTGTGATGATGGTCAGCGTGCTGGTCATGACCACCGTGGGGAGCTGGCTGTCCAGCCTGGTGCCCAGCAGCGCGCTGGGCAACACCTCGGTGCTGATGCTGGTGCTGCTGGGGCTGAAATTCCTGATCCTGCCCGTCACCTCCACCCGCCGCACGATGGAGGGGGAGTCGCTGGCCATCCGGGTGCTCAAGGGCATTCTGGGCGGCAGCGTGATCGGGCTGGTGTGCGGGTTCTTCGGCGCCGGCGGCGGCATGATGATGCTGCTGGTGCTGACGGTGGTGCTGGGCTACGAGCTCAAGACCGCCGTGGGGACCAGTGTCTTCATCATGACCTTCTCGGCCCTGACCGGGGCGGTGAGCCATGTGGCCATGGGGTCCCGCCCGCAGTTTGACCTGCTGGTGCTGTGCATCCTCTTCACGCTGGGCTGGGCCCAGGTGGCCGCCCGCATCGCCACCCGGGCCAGCACCCTGCTGCTGAACCGCATGACCGGCGCCGTGCTGACCGTCCTGGGTGTCGTGCTGATCGTCATCAACTATTGCTGAGCGGCCGCCCCCTGCCTGCCAAGTGATCCAAGGATCGCCGATTTTGTTGTTTTCCCATCCGTTCCCATCCGAAAGGAGTGCATCTGACCATGGAAACACAGACTCCCAAACCCCGGCGCCGCAAATGGCTGCTGATCCTGCTGGCCGTGCTGCTGGTGCTGGCCGTGGCCGTGCCGCTGATCGTGCTGGCCGTGTCCAAGGCGTTCACCGCCCAGGAGAGCGTTGTGCGCAGCGACTGGCAGATCGACGCCGGGAAGGAAGTTGCTTCCAACGAAGAACTGCAGATCGAATACGCCGAGGCCGATCTGGGCGACGAGGGCATGCGGGCGCTGTACCTGGTGCCGATGGATATTGAGGAGGAAGGCTTCACCTTCTATGACACCGAGGTGCAGCAGCGTCTGTCCGGTGCGCTGGAGGAGCTGAAGACCGTGACCACCTGGACCGCCGACAATCCGCTGGCGGTGGTGAGTCCCTACGGCACCGGCAGCAACGGCCTGTACCTGTACTTCACCACCGACATGCCCACCGAGGTGCAGTACACCGTGCATGTGGACGACCCCGACATTCCCGACTTCACCGCCACCGCGGCGGACGCCAGCGGCCAGCGGTTCGGGCGCACCCATGAGTTCCAGCTCATCGGCCTGGTGCCCGGCGAGGTCAACGAGGTGACCCTGACCATCGCGGGGTCCTGGGGCAACCTGCGCCAGACCGTACACTTCACCGTCGAGATGCCTGAGACCGAGTCCGGCTACAACACCCGCCTGGAGACCACCGACGGCAGCTCGGAAGAGGAGCTGAGCGACGGGCTGTTCACGATGATGCGGGTCAACGGATACCTGGGCTACGGCTTTATGTATGACAATGCCGGCGTGATGCGCTACGAGATGGTGCTGGAAGGCTTCGGCCTGGACCGGATCCTTTCGGCGGACAACGACATCATCACCTGCGTGTCCTCCACCAAGATCGCCCGGATCAACGGGCTGGGCCAGGTGGAGCAGATCTACGACCTGGACGGGTACGAGCTGCACCATGACATCGGCTTCGGGCAGGACGGCGAACTGCTGGCCCTGGCCGAACATGCCGACGGCGAGACGGTGGAGGACGTGGTGCTTTCCATTGACCTGGAGAGCGGCGCCGTGACCGAGCTGCTGGACTTTACCCAGGTGATGGACGGCTACTTTGCCTTGACCCGCCCGGTCTCGGCCACCGACCCCTTCTTCTGGCAGGCCGGCGAGTGGGACTGGATCCACCTGAACAGCCTGCAGTACATGGCGGAGGATGACAGCCTGATCGTCTCCTCCCGCGAGACTTCCACCATCATCAAGGTCAAGGGCATCCACACCGCCCCCGAGGTGGACTGGCTGGCCGGGGACGAGCGGTTCTGGGCCGACACCCCCTACGCCGACCTCTGCCTGACCCAGGAGGGGGACTTTGTGCCCCAGTACGGCCAGCACTGCGTGGAGTTTTTGCAAAGCGGCGAGGAAGACGGCGTGTATTACCTGCTGCTGTACAACAACAACTACTGGTCGCTGAACAGCCGGGACGGCCTGGAGCTGGAGGTGGCCGACACCGTGGGGACCGACCTGTACGGCGACGGCAGCGAGACCAGCCAGGTGTATGTGTACAAGATCGACGAGAACGCCCGCACCTTTGCGCTGACCCAGTCCTTTGACGTTCCCTATTCCAGCATCGTGTCCAACGGTACGCCCTACGGCGAAAACGGGCACTGGGTGGTGAACAGCGGCGTCTCGATGGTTTTCGGCGAGTACGATTCCGCCGGCAACCTGATCCGGGAGTACGCCTACGAGTGTACCATGCAGAACTACCGCACCTTCAAATACGATTACCAGGGCTTCTGGTTTGCCTGAGGGCCGCGCCCCACCAGCCTGAACCCACCGGCTGAAAAACAAAAACCCCCGCCGCAGATCTGCGGCGGGGGTTTATCCATTTGCGGTCCGAAAAATTATTCCGGCTGAATGGCACCGGTGGGGCAGACGCCCTCGCAGGCGCCGCAATCGACGCAGGCAGAAGCGTCCACGACAGCCTTGTCGGCCATGCTGATGGCGCCGACCGGGCAGGTGTCAACGCAAGCGCCGCAGGCGACGCACTCGCTGGTAACGGTATGAGCCATGGTGAAACTCCTTATCTCCGTGCGGTATGATTTTTCCCGCCGCCGCTCTGCACGGTAAACGCCGGTTGGTACGCAGGCAGGCCGGGCAGGGTGCGCCGCCCCGCTGCGTTTTCCCTATTGTAGCACCCGGCCGGGCGGTTATTCAAGCCTAACTTCGTTGTTTTTTGTGGTTTGTGCCCAAAAAAAGCCGGCCGGGAAAAGTTGCCCTTCGTCAACTTTTTCGGTTTTGGCCTGTGGTCGCGTTTTTTGCCCGGCGCCGGGGTGCGGCGGCGTCTTTCTTCTTGCAGGAGGGCGGAAAACATGGTATAATGTCAGCAGTGCATACCGCACAGTTTTTCAGCCGTTTTCCCGCACGCTTTGGGCATATTGCCGCGGCGTGGCCCCGTACTCGCTGCGGAAAGCCCGGTAGAAATTGGCGTAGTCGCCGAAGCCGCAGTAGCCGCATGCCTCGCTGGGGGCCACGCCCCCCGCCAGCAGCTGCTTGGCTATGAGCAGCCGCTTTTGCAGGATATACCGGTGGACCGTGGTGCCCACCTGGGAGTCGAACTTGCGCAGCAGGTGGTATTTGCTGATGAAGAATTTTTCAGCCAGCAGGTCCAGGGTCAGCGGCTCGTTGTAGTGCTCGTTGATGTAGGCCACCACCGCATCCACCACCTGGTCGGTGGAGCAGTCGGCGTTTTTCTGGGTGCGGCGGTCGGCGGCGGCCTTGTTCAGCTCCACCAGCAGTTCCACCAGGCAGCCGGCGGCCAGCAGGTCGTCGCCGTAGCCGTTCCGGGCGTGCAGTTCGCCCAGCCGTTCCAGCCGGCGGCGCATCTCGGCGCTGGCCGCCCCGGGCAGCCGCAGCAGGTTGGTGTGGCTGGGGATGCTGGTGTCAAAGCAGCGGGTCAGGCTGGTGCGCGGGCTGGAGTGCCGCTCCAGGTAGCTGCGGGCCACCCACAGCACGATCCGCTCGTAGGGTTCGCTGTCGGTGGCGATGCGGGCCTGGTGCAGTTCCAGCGGGCTGACCAGCATCAGGTCGCCGGGGCGCATCTTGTACAGGTGGTTTTCCACAATATAGCTCACCTGGCCGCGCAGCAGCAGGTAGACCTCGTAGAAATCGTGATGGTGCAGTGCCACCTCGTTCATATAGGTGCTGCGGTAGCGGTAGACCTCGAAGTCGCTGGCGATCATCGTCTGGCGGCGGGTGTAGGGCTGAAACGGGGCGGGCATGGTGCTTCTCCTTTCCGGCGGGCGCCGCGGCCCCCGCCGATCCATACCTGTATTCTAACGCAATTTTTACAATCTTTCAAGCAATTCCTTCAATTTGATTTGCAAAAAGAACGTCGTATACTAGGGACAGACACACGGCGGACCCACCGCCCGCCGGTCCCCAAGCATAAATCCAGGCATTGACAAGGAGTGTGTTTCGCTATGCAAATGAACGCTGCATCCATCCAGAACCAGAAGGCCGAATGGGAGGCCCTGGGCGTCAAGGTTCCCGCTTTTGACCGCCCGGCCGTCATCGCCGCCACCAAGGAACACCCGATCTGGGTCCACTTCGGCGCCGGCAACATCTTCCGCGGCTTCATCGCCGCGCTGCAGCAGAAGCTGCTGGACGAAGGGCTGTCCGACAAGGGCATCATCGCCGCCGACACCTTTGACTACGACATCATCACCAAGATCTACGACCCCTATGACAACCTGACCATGATGGTCACCCTGAACCCCGACGGCACCACCAGCCGCGAGATCATCGGCTCGGTGGTGGAGGGGCTGCGCGCCGACTCCTCCGACGCCGGCCAGATGGCCCGCTTCAAGGAGATCTTCACCGATCCCAGCCTGCAGATGATCTCCTTCACCATCACCGAGAAGGGCTATGCGATCTACCGGCCGGACGGCAGCCTGATGCCGGTGGTGCAGGCCGACATTGACGAAGGCCCCAGCAAGGCCCGCCACGCCATGAGCATGGTGGCCGCCTTGCTGCTGGAGCGCTTCAACGCCGGCAAGTACCCGCTGGCCGTGGTCAGCATGGACAACTGCAGCCACAACGGCGAAAAGCTGCAGTCCAGCGTGATGGCCGTGGCCAAGGCCTGGCTGGAGAAGGGCTATGTGGGCCAGGACTTCATCGACTACCTGACCGACGAGAGCAAGATCGCCTTCCCCTGGTCGATGATCGACAAGATCACCCCGCGCCCCCACAAGATCGTGGAGGAGCAGCTGGCCAAGGACGGCATTGAGGGCATGACCCCCATCGTCACCGGCAAGAACACCTTCATCGCGGCCTTTGTCAACGCCGAGCGGCCCCAGTACCTGGTGGTGGAGGACAAGTTCCCCAACGGCCGTCCCCCGCTGGAAAAGGCCGGCGTCTACCTGACCGACCGCGACACCGTCAACAAGACCGAGCGGATGAAGGTCACCACCTGCCTGAACCCGCTGCACACCGCCATGAGCGTGTACGGCTGCATGCTGGGCTACACCCTGATCTGCGACGAGATGAAGGACGCCGACATCGTCGCGCTGATCAAGCGGCTGGGCTATGTGGAAGGTCTGCCCGTGGTGGTCAACCCGGGCATCCTGGACCCCAAGGCTTTCATTGACGAGGTGGTGGAGCAGCGCCTGCCCAACCCCTTCATGCCCGACGCGCCCCAGCGCATCGCCACCGACACCTCCCAGAAGGTGGGCATCCGCTTTGGCGAGACCATCAAGAGCTACATCGCCGAGGGCCGTGACCTGAACACCCTGGTTTCCATCCCGCTGGCGCTGGCCGGCTGGCTGCGCTACCTGCTGGCGGTGGACGACGAGGGCAAGGCCTTTGAGGTGAGCTCCGACCCGCTGAAGGACGAACTGCAGGCCAAGCTCGCCGGCATCGAGGCCGGCAAGCCCGAGACCTACAACGGCCAGCTCAAAGGCATCCTGAACAACGCCTCCATCTTCGGTGTGGACCTGACCACCACCCCGCTGGCCGACAAGATCGAACAGTACTTCGTGGCCGAGCTGGCCGGCCCCGGCGCCGTGCGCAAGACCCTGCACGACGCGCTGGCCGAAGCGTGAGCCGCCCCGATCCCCCCGGAATTCCGGCGTTGTGCGCCGCGAACAGATAAATAAGGAGGAAACACTATGCCTATGCAAATGGGATGGCGCTGGTACGGCGAGGGCAACGACCCCGTCACCCTGGGCGACATCAAGCAGATCCCCGGCGTGTCCACCATCGTGTGGGCGCTGCACGACAAGATGCCCGGCGAGATCTGGGAAGTGGACGAGATCAAGAAGGTCGTGGACCAGATCGAATCCTACGGCTTCAACGCCGACGTGGTGGAGAGCGTCAACGTCCATGACGACATCAAGATCGGCCTGCCCACCCGGGACCAGTACATCGAAAACTACAAGCAGTGCATCCGCAACCTGTCCCAGTTCGGCGTCAAGGTGATCTGCTACAACTTCATGCCGATCTTCGACTGGACCCGCACCGACCTGTTCCACCCGGTGGGCGACGGCTCCACCGCCCTGTTCTACCAGAAGGACATGATCAAGGACGACTACAAGGCCATGGCCGAGTACATCCTGAGCTTCACCGAGAAGTATCACATGACCTTCCCCGGCTGGGAACCCGAGCGGATGGCCAAGCTGGACGAGCTGTTCAAGGCCTACGCCCCGGTCACCAAGGAAAAGCTGTGGGAGAACCTGAAGTACTTCCTGGAAGCCATCATGCCCACCTGCCGGGAATGCGACATCAAGATGGCCATTCACATGGACGACCCGCCATGGGACATCTTCGGCCTGCCCCGCCTGATGGTGGACGAGGCCAGCATCCAGCGGTTCCTGACCATGGTGGACGACCCGTACAACTGCCTGACACTGTGCTCCGGCAGCCTGAACGCCAACCCCGACAACAATGTGGCCGACATCGTTCGCAAGCACTGCGACCGCATCGCCTTCGCCCACATCCGCAACATCCACCACTTCCCCAACGGCGACTTCAGTGAAGCGGCCCACCGCGACTGCTGCGGCGAGACCGGCATCATCGAGATCCTGCGCGCCTACCACGACTGCGGCTTTGAAGGGTACATCCGCCCCGACCACGGCCGCCAGCTGTGGGAGGAAGGCCCCGGCAACTGCCGCCCCGGCTACGGCAAGTATGACCGTGCGCTGGGCATCCAGTACATGCTGGGCGTCTGGGATCTGCTGGACCGCCTGGACGAAGAAAAGCACAAGTAAAACACACCTGCCGCACATTTCCGAAGACGGGGGGCCCTTGGGGTCCCCCGTCTTCGCGTGCCGGGAAGCCCGGCAGGGCGGGGCGGCTTTCCCAGAACTTTTACACCAACTTGCCGCCCGGGCCTTGTGCGGCGGGGGAAAATCGGGTATAATATATAAGTTCACAAGATTTTCCCCGATGGAGGGTCGAAACATGAAACTGACAAAACGCATTGGCGTGGCGGCGCTGGCGCTGGTCCTGGCGTTGAGCCTGACCGCCTGCAGCCCCAAGGATATGCTGGGCAATATGATCCTGGGCGTGGCCGACCTGTTCGGCCTGCGCAGCGAGAGCAGCAACGACGACGAGGCCGAGGAGACTGTCGCCACCCCCGGCGGCAGCATCTCCTTCCCCGAAGGGATGGACACCCAGAGCCGCTTCCCCACGATGGTGTCCGGCGATACGCTGTACATCGCCTTCAACGGCATCTCCAACCGCAGCACCGACTACTTTGTGGCGGCGAGCGATACCGTGACCCTGACCGCCTACGCCACCACCGAATCGGCCACCATCCTGGAGTTCAAGGCCGCCCTGTGGGAACTTTCGGACGACCAGACCAAGACCAGCTATCTGCAGGGGTCCACCGTCTACTTCCCCACCGGGGGCGAGTGTTCCACCTACACCGTCTCGGGCCTGACGCCGGGCAAGATGTACAAGGTGACGGTGAGCTACGATTCCGTCAGCTACTACATCACCGGCGGCATGACCGTGACCGGCGTCGGCAGCGAACAGCTGACCTCGCTGAGCGACGACACCACCGGGGACGGCTCTGACGCCTGAGACCCTGACGGCTGCGCCACCGGACCGCGCCTTTTCCCTGCGGGGAGGGGCACGGTCCTTTTTGCGGCCGATTTTTTGCAAGGAGGAACCGCAGATGCACAAAACCTTGGACCGCACCCAGCTGCGCAACACCCTGCTGCTGGTGCTGGGGGCCCTGATCTGGGGCGTGGCCTTTGTGGCCCAGAGCGTGGGCAGCGGGTATGTGGGGGCCTACACCTTTCTGGCGGCCCGCAGCTGGCTGGCCTGCGCGTTTCTGCTGGGGCTGCTGGCGGTGCGCCGGGCCGGGCAGCGCCGCCGCGGGCTGCGGGTGCCCTTCTGGCTGGCGCCCAAAAAGCTGGCGCTGGGCGGGCTGCTGTGCGGCGCCGCGCTGTTTGCGGCTTCGGCCGCCCAGCAGATGGGGGTGGGTACCACCAGCACCGCCAAGGCCGGGTTTTTGACCGCGCTGTATGTGGTGATCGTGCCGGTGCTGGGGCTGCTGGCCGGGCGGCGGCCCGGGGCCCGGCTGTGGGTCTGCGTGGCGGTGAGCGTGGCGGGGCTGTACCTGCTCTGCCTGGCCGGGCGGGACACCCTGAGCCTGACCGGCGGCGAATGGCTGCTGCTGCTCTGCGCGCTGTTGTTTGCGCTGCAGATCCTGCTGGTGGGGCATTTCGGCCCTCAGCTGGACGGGGTGCAGCTGAGCTTTGTGGAGTTTTTTGTGACGGCGGCGCTGTCCACCGTCTTCATGTTCCTGTTTGAGCAGCCCACCCTGCCCCAGCTGGCCGGGGCGGCGGTGGCCATCCTGTACTGCGGCATCCTGTCCAGCGGGGTGGGCTACACCCTGCAGATCGTGGGGCAGCAGAACCTGGACCCCACCATCGCCAGCATGGCCATGTGCCTGGAAAGCGTCTTCAGTGCGCTGGCCGGCTGGCTTCTGCTGCACCAGACCCTGTCCGCCACCGAGCTGCTGGGCTGCGGGCTGATGTTCGCCGCCATCGTGGGCGCCCAGCTGCCCGACCGCAGAAAGGCCGGACCCGACCGGGACCCGGGCGCATAAAGCCGCCTGTCCCCGAAAAAAAATCCGTGGAGAACATTCTCCACGGATTTTTTCTTTGAACTTTTGCCGGCAGGCGGCCCGATCAGCCCCGGGTGCCTTCCACGCTGGAATCGGTGCTCCAGCCCTGGAGATCGGTGGGGGTCAGGCTGTCCGCCCAGCGGCCGTCGGCCTGGGCGGCGTTCCACTCGTCCCAGGCGGCCTGGCTGCGGATGGTGGTGCCGGTGAGGTACTTGTCATCCCAGGGGTTTTCCGGGTCAGGGTCGGTGGGGTCCCAGCCGCGCAGCGTCTCGTCGGCCGGGTCGGTGTAGATGGTGCCGGGCTTGCCCATCGGGCTGGGGTCGTCGGGGTCGTCATAGACGATGACCCGGGTGCCGATTTCGCAGTTGTCGTAGATCCACTTCACATCGTTGACCATCAGCCGCACACAGCCCAGGCTGGCCGGGGAGCCCAGCTCGTTGAACTGGTCATACTCCACATCGTCCTTGTGCTGGGTGTAGTAGGGCACGCTGTGGAACAAATAGGCGTCCCAGATGCGGGTGGCATACTGGCCGTAGCTGGGGCCGGCCAGCAGCCGCCAGTCGTAGTTCACCGGGGTGGCGTAGAAGCCCAGCGGGGTCTCGGTGTCCTCCCCTTCCTTGCCGGCGCTGCAGACCATCGCCATATAGGGCACGGTGTAGCGGCCCTCCTCGTCCAGGGTGTAGACGGTGACGGTGGAGGCCGACCGGTTGACCGCGATCAGGTAGGGGAAGCCCTCCTTCTCGGTGACATCGATCCCCTCGCTGACGAAGAACTCATCGCTGCTGAGCCTGTCCATCAGCGCCTTGCCCCGCTCGTTCCAGGTGGCGGGGTCGGTGACCACCGGCGCGTCCTTGGTGGCGTTGGCGGAGGCAGTGGCCATCACCTCGGCGATGCGCTGCTCCTCCTCGCTCATGGCGGGGGTGGGTTCGGGGGTGGGCTCGGCCACCGACTCGGCCGGGGCGGCAGCGGGCTGGATGGTGGTGTCGGCGCCGGCCGCGTCCTTGCGGCGGCCGAAAAGCAGGAAGACGCAGACCAGCACCACCAGGGCCAGGATCCCCAGGCAGGCGGCGCCGGTGACGGCCGCCCGCCGGCGGGCGGCGGCCTCCCGGGCGCGGCGGCGGGCGGCGGCCCGGGCCTGGGGCCGGCTGTGAGGCTGCCCGGCAGGGCGCGGGCGGCGGGACGGGTCGGGGCGTTGGTTGGGCATAGGGAAAAGACTCCTCTCCTGGGTGCAGGCGGCGTCAGCCGCGGTACTGTTCCTTCACAAAGCGTTCAAGGGCGGCAAAGCTGCGCTGCACCTTTTCGGTGTCGATGCAGTAGGCCATGCGGAAGTAGCCGGGGCAGCCGAAGGTATCGCCGGGCACCAGGGCCAGGTCGTAAGCCTGGGCCTTGCGGCAGAAGGCAACCGCATCCTCCTCCAGCGCTTTGGGGAAGATGTAGAAGGTGCCGCCGGGGCGCACCACCGTGAAGCCCAGCCCCACCAGTTCGTCCCACAGCAGCCGCATGTTCCGCTCATACACCGAAAGGTCGCTGGTCTTGTCCAGGCAGCGGGCCACCGCCAGCTGGATCAGGCTGGCCGGGCAGTTGTGGCCGGTGCCGCGGCTGATCTGGCCGCACATCGGCACGATCCGGTCGGCCATCTCGCAGCGGGGGTTGGCGGCCACATAGCCGATGCGCTCGCCGGGCAGCGACAGACTTTTGGAGAAGGAATAGCAGGTCAGGGTATCGGCATAGTATACGGCGGGGTGCTGCTGGGCGGCCCCGTCAAAGACGATTTCCCGGTAGGGTTCGTCCGAGATCAGGAAGATATGGTGGCCGAAGCGGGCCGAGGCCGCCCGCAGCAGGTCGGCCAGGCGGGTGAGGGTCTCGGGGCTGTAGGCGATGCCCGAGGGGTTGTTGGGGGTGTTGATGAGCACCGCCGCGGTGTTTGCGTCCAGCATGGATTCAAAGGCGTCGAAGTCGATCTGGAAATCCTCCACCCGGGGGGGCACCACCCGCAGGCGGCAGCCGGCGCCCTCCACATAGGGCTTGTACTCGGGGAAATAGGGGGCGAAGGTGAGCACGTCCTGCCCGGGTTCGGCCACGCAGCGCAGCGCATGGGCCAGCGCCCCGGCCGCGCCGGTGGTCATGAAGATGTGGTCAAGGGTGTAGTCCATGCCGAAGCGGCGGTTGAGGTCTTCGGCCACGGCGGCCCGGACCGAGGGGATGGTCAGGGTGGGGCTGTAGCCGTGCAGCGCCACCGGCTCCTCGGTGTCCAGCAGGTCGCGGACGGCCCGGGTGAACTCGGGCGGGCAGGGCACGCTGGGGTTGCCCAGCGAGTAGTCGAAGACATTCTCGTACCCGATCTGTGCGCCCCGGGCGGCGCTCCACTCGGCCAGCTGGCGGATCACCGAGGTGCCGCCCAGCATATCCAAATACTTCTGTGCAATCATTCTGCGTTCCTTCCCTTCCGTTTATTCGTCCTGTTCGCCGCCCGCCGGGCCGGCCAGCACCACCCGCTCCAGCGCGGCGGCGTCGGCGGCCAGGTAGCGGGCGCCCTCCTGCTGCAGTTCCTGCCGGGTACGGAAGCCCCACAGCACGCCGCAGCAGTCCAGCCCGGCGTTGCGGGCGGTCTGCACGTCCACATTGCTGTCCCCCACATACAGGGTGGCGGCGGGGTCGGCCCCCAGGGCCGCCAGCAGCGCCCGGGTTCCCTCGGGCGCCGGCTTGACCGGGGTGTCGGGGCGCTGGCCCCGCACCAGGTCAAAGAGGGCGGGGTCGAAATAGCTCGCCACCACCTCTTTGGCCAGCGGGTCTGCCTTGTTGGAGAAGACCGCCAGCTGCACGCCGGCGGCCTTGAGCCGGCCCAGCATCGCCGGGATGCCCGGGTAGGGGGCGGTCTTGTCCCGCAGGTGGGCGCCGTAGTCGGCCTGGAACCAGGCCAGCGCCTCGGCCAGTTCCGCCGGGGTGCGGTGTTCGGGCGGGGCCAGCCGCTCGATCAGCTTGGGGATGCCGTTGCCCACAAAGTAGCGGAATTCCTCCGCCGTGTGGGTGGGCCAGCCCCGGTCCGCGCACAGGCGGTTGCCCGCGTCGGCCAGGTCGTCCAGCGTGTTGAGCAGCGTTCCATCCAGGTCAAATACAACGGTCTTGTACATGGGGGTCCCTTCCCTTTCTGCTTTCCCGCGGCCCGCCGCCGGCGGGCCGTCCATACACCAATTATACCGCGCCGGCGGCGGCTGTCAATGCGGCGGGGGCCCCGGGCGGGATTTTTGCCGGCGGAAGTTGTAAAAGCTGGAAAAACAGGTGCAAACTGCCGCGAAATATGGTATAGTAAGAAGACATACAGGGCCATAGCGGCCTTCAGCGCAGGGCATTTTGCAGCCGCCCCCGGGCGGCGGGGTCTGCCCTGCGCCGAAGACCGCGGCGGCGCCGCAGCCGCCCGGCCCCAAAGGGGAGGCTATGCAATGGATTTTATCCTGGAGATTCTGAAGGCCGTGGTCTACGGCGTGATCGAGGGCATTACCGAATGGCTGCCGATTTCCAGCACCGGCCACATGATCCTGGCCGAGCAGGTGCTGAAGTTCCAGTTCAGCGACGCCTTTATGGAGATGTTCCGGGTGGTCATCCAGCTGGGGGCGATCCTGGCGGTGGTGGTGCTCTACTTCCGCAAACTCTGGCCCTTCTGCGTGGACAACGGCCAGACGGTGGGGTTTTCCCGGCACATCCGCTGGCCGGTGATGCACCTGTGGTTCAAGATCATCGCGGCCTGCCTGCCGGCGGCGGTGCTGGGCATTTTGCTGGACGACTGGTTTGACGCGCACCTGTACAACAGCCTGACGGTGGCCACCACCCTGATCCTCTACGGCGTGATCTTCATTCTGATCGAACGGCGGCCCCGCCCGCCCCGCACCGCCAAGCTCAGCCGCATCACCTACCGGCAGGCCGGCATCGTGGGGCTGTGGCAGGTGCTCTCGCTGGTGCCCGGCACCTCCCGCAGCGGCGCGACCATCATCGGCGGCACGCTGTGCGGCATGTCCCGGCCCTGCGCGTCCCAGTTCACCTTCTTCCTGGCCATTCCGGTGATGCTGGGGGCCAGCGGCCTCAAGCTCGTGAAGTTCTTCGGGGACGGCAACCAGCTGACCGGGGCCGAGGTCACGGTGCTGCTGGTGGGCTGCGTGGTGGCCTTCCTGGTCTCGATGCTGGCCATCCGCTTCCTGATGGACTATGTCAAACGGCACACCTTCACGGCCTTCGGCTGGTACCGCATCGCGCTGGGCATTGTGGTGCTGGCGGTCTGGGTGGTGCAGGCAGTCTTCTTCAAGACCCCCGCCCCCACCGCCTGACAATCAAACAGCAAACACGGGAAGATCCCCGGGCCTTTCGGCCCGGGGATCTTCCGCTGTATTTGGGAGTGAGTGAATGTCGGGAACAGCCGTCAGTGGGCGGCGTGGCGGGCTTCCAGATCGCCCTTCATGGTGTTGAGGGTCTTGCGGTCCAGGTTGTAGATCAGGCCATAGCTGACCAGCGAGAGGATGCCGCCGATCAGGTACATCGTCGGGGTCAGGTAGCGCATGTTCAGCGCCACCGCAGCGGGCTGGTCGGGGCCCAGCGTGGCGTTGTAGCCCGGCCAGGTAGCCAGCACGATGCCCAGCGAGGGGCCGACGCCCTGCCCTGCCTTTATTATACCTCTGCTCCCGGGGCAGGGTAAGCGGCAGACCCCGGCGGACTGTGACACGGCCGACCGAACCATCTCCCGCCATTTTGTGCATCTTTTCTCCTTGCCGGGGCAGAAGAAGGGGTGCGTCCGGTCAGACGCACCCCTTCTTTGCGGCGATCGACAGTACAGCCCCCGGCTGCTGCGGGGCGGCCGGGGGCTGTACTGGTATGACAATAATCAGGAGATAGCGGAAATCACTTGGCCTTGTGGCGCTCTTCCAGCTCCTTGGTCATGGTGGCCAGAGTCTTGCGGTCCAGGTTGTAGATCAGGCCGTAGGCCACGAGAGCCAGAATGGCGCCGCCCAGATACATCGCCGGGACCAGATAGCGCATGTTCAGCGCGACCTCAGCGGGCTGGTTCTGCTGCAGGGTAGCATTGTAGCCGACAGCCGTGGCCATCATGATGCCCAGGGAGGGGCCAACGCCCTGCGCCAGTTTGCGGAAGAAGGAGTACAGCGCGTAGGTGGTGCCTTCGTTGCGCTCGCCGTATTTCCACTCTTCGTAGTCCATCGCGTCGGCCATCAGAGCCCAGGCCACGCACTGGCCGAAGCCGTTGCCGACAGCCGCCAGCAGCTGGCAGATCACGTACATCACGAGACCCTTGGCGTCCGGGGTGATGGGCAGAATGAACATCAGGACATACGCGGCCACGTTGATGGCGGCGCCGATGGTGCACATTTCCTTCTTGCCGACCTTGCTGACCAGCGGCTTGATGAAGGGCAGGAAGGCGAACATGCCCACATAGGAGGCCATGGCCACCAGGCCGGAGATCTTGGCGTTCTTGAAGTACGCCTGGAACAGAACCTGGGTGGCAACCGAAGCGCCGTACATGCCGATGAACATGGACATGGCGGACAGGGTGGCGCCCAGCGCGGCGCGGTTGCGCACGAAGTTGAGCATGGCCTTGAAGAAGTTGAACTTGGGGATCTCTTCGCCGGCCTTGACTTCGGTGTCGATGCGCACGACGGTGGTGCGGACCATGAACTGGAAGCAGATCAGGCCCAGGCCGCCCATGAGCAGGGCGATCCAGAAGATGCGCTCGCCCATCAGAGCGTTGGAGGCATCATAGATGAGCATGGGCAGCAGGATGGAGGTGCCGATGTTGGCGATCATCGCGCCGACGCTGCGCCAGGTGGACAGCTGGGAACGCTCGATCGGGTCGTCGGTGATCAGGGACAGCAGCGAGCCGTAAGGCACGTTGGCCACGGTGTAGAAGGCGTCCCACAGGATGTAGCCGGCCACGAACATGATGGCCTCGGCCACTTCCGGCAGGCCCGGGAAGGGCAGGAAGCACAGGGCGCCGGCCACGGTCAGGCCGATGCCGCCGGCGTTGACATACGCCAGGAACTTGTTGCGCTTGTAGTGATGGCGGTCCGCATCCACCATCGAGCCGATCAGCGGGTCGTTGATTGCGTCCCACACCTGCACGAGCAGGAGCAGGCCAGCCATGAGCACCTGATTGATGCCCATGAACTGGGTCCAGTAAATTGTCAGTGTACCTTTCAGGGCAAAGCTCATGTTACAGCCAAAGTCGCCGGCTGCGTAGCTGACTTTGTCGAGAAGGCCGAACTTGCGGGTGCCGTTGGCCGCCGCAGTGTTGGTTTGTGCCATTCGACGATTCCTCCTTTTCCTTTTAGCAAAAGCTGCGCTTGCGTTGCCGCATCAAGCGGACCGGTCGGGTAGCGCGCATGGCCCGCCTGCCGCAAGCTGTTAACTCTATTATACGGGGAATGAAGACTTTTCGGGAGGGGCACTTCCCAAAATCTGTGACATAGAAAGTCAAATTTGTTTAGACTTTTATGTGCGGATTGCACAAGTTTTGCAGTGAGATTGATTCCTGGGCTTGGCTGTTTTCACATTTTTCGCCATTATAGCCCTTACAAAATTGTAAAAAATGTGTTATAATGTTTCCAATCACCCGATCGGGTGGCATTCAAGATCTTGGCAGTCGGGAGGATCTATGTACAAAGCGTGTAAAACCAAACAGTCAGCCCAGCGCCAGCAGCACATTGTGGACTGCCTGCTGGAACTGATGCAGGGCAAAACCATTCAGGAGATCACGGTGCTGGAACTGTGCCAGAAGGCCGAGGTGCCCCGCAAGTCCTTCTACCGGTATTTTGAGTCGAAGGAGGATGTGGTGCTGGCCGCCATCGACTCGCTGATCATGGGGTACGAGTCCTTCCTCGGGCCTTACCGCAGCCCGGAGGAGCCCCGCACCACCCGCAAGGATCTGGAAAAATTCCTGATGTATTCGCTGCATCACCGCAAGACCTTTTTCAGCCTGTACCAGAACAGCCTGCTCACCCCGTATATGGAGCGCATGATCGGCAACCTGCTGCAGACCCAGACCGGCCGCCGGCTGATGCCTTCCGGAACAGACGACGCCGCCTTCCGGGCCGCCACCTGCTTTACCATCTACGGTCTGTCGGCGGCGGTGTCGGACTGGATGGCCCACGGCTGCGCCGAGTCGGTGGACAAGATGGCCGGCATCCTTCTGCAGATCATGACCGAGCCGATCTTCCGCACGCTGGAGGAACAGGCCCGGCGGGACGGGACCGGCCGGATCCCGGCCGCCCGCCCCCTGTTCATCGGCGGCCAGCCCGGCTGAAGGGGGCATCTGTGCCAATTCGGCGGGGCAAACCTTGGGAGGCCGTGTCACACTTTTTCCGGTTCTGTCGCTTGTGCCCGGCCCGCCCCGGCCCCTATAATGGAAAGAGATGTCTGCGCCCGCCACCGGGCCCGGACAAGGAAAAGGAGTGTGTACCCCATGGCAGAAACGATCAAGCTCGCCCCAAAGACCCTGAAACCGCTGCGCACCGTGGACGAACGGCTGATGTCCTACAATGTGGAGATGGCCGAAGTCACCGGCGGCACCTTCTGGAAAGAATACACCCCCGGCCAGATCGACGGGACCGAGACCTTCCCGCCCATCAAGAATCTGGTGGAGGATATGCGCAACCTGATGCAGGTCTACCCGCCCATCGACCTGTACGACGAAAAGCTGCGGGAGCTCACCCGCCAGCTGGGCCCGGCCTGGGTGCGGGTGTCCGGCACCTGGGCCACCAAGACCTACTATGACTTTGACGGCACCGGCGTGACCCCGCCGGGCTACCAGAACCGGCTGACCAAAGAACAGTGGATCGGCGTGCTGGATTTCTGCAAGGCGGTGGGCGCCAAGCTGCTGATCTCGGTGGCCAACTGCAACGGCCTGCACAAAGCCGAGGAGCCCTGGAACCCCAGCGAGGCCGAAAAGATCTTTTCGCTGAGCCGGGACTACGGCGTGCCCATCGACGCGGCCGAGTTCATGAACGAGCCCAACATGCTGGGCCCCTCCGGCGGGCCGGACGGCTACACCGTCGAGCAGTTCGCCCGGGACCAGGACGCCTTCTTCGCCTGGGTGCGGGCCAACTACCCCGAGTGCCTCTGTGTAGGCCCCTGCAACACCGGCAACACCGGCATGGGCCCCCAGGACGATTCGGTGGTGGGCCGCGGCATGGGCGACCTGCTGGGCAACGTGGCCAGCTGCGAGGACCTGATGGCCGGCACCAAGGAAAAGCTGGACGTATACAGCTACCATTATTATAATGGCTGCTCCGAGCGGCTGGCGTCGCTGATCCCGGCGTCCCACTGGGATGTGAGCCGCGCCACCGACGAGGATTACCTGGACGTGGCCGCCCGCTGCGTGCGGGACAACCTGGCGGCCCGGGACCGGTTCTGCCCCGGCGGCCAGATGTGGGTCACCGAGTCCGGCGACGCGGGCGGCGGCGGCGACACCTGGGCCTCCACCTACCTGGATGTCTTCCGCACCCTCAACGAGCTGGCCGAGTTCGCCACCCTGACCGACGGCGTGATCTTCCACAACACGCTGGCTTCCTCCGACTACGGCTTCCTGGCGCGGGAGGTCTTTGATCCCCGCCCCAACTACTTCGCCGTGCTGCTCTGGAACCGCCTGATGGGCCAGACCGTCTACGACAGCGGCGAACCGCTGCGCAAGGGCGCCCGGGTCTTCTGCCACAGCCGCAAGGACGGCAAAGAGGGCAAGGTGTACATGATCCTCAACAACTCCACCACCGACCCCACCACCGTGGAGCTGCCGGTTGACGCCGTGCGCTACACCCTGAGCGCCGACAGCCTGCGCGCTCCGGTGATGAAGCTGAACGGCCGGGAACTGACCCTGACCGGCGAGACCGGCCTGCCCGACCTGACCGGCGAGGCGCAGCCCGCCGGCACCCTGACCCTGGCCCCCGCCACCATCACCTTCCTGGTTGTGTAAAACTTTCTCCCGATACGGCAAAGGGCGTACCCGAACGGGTACGCCCTTTCAGCGTGTTTTGCTGTGGTTCCGGCCGGCTCAGCCGGACCGGCGCACCGTCTGCCGGTAGACCCAGCCGGCTGCCAGCGCGGTGACCGCCTCGGTCACCCAGAAGGCGTGCCACACCCCGGTGGGGCCCATCAGCCGGCAGAGCAGGAAGGCGGCCGGGATCATGACCGCCACATACCGCATCAGCGAGATGATGAGCGACTGCGCCCCCTTGCCAAGCCCTTCCAGCGCACCGGAGGCCGCCACCGACACGGTGGAGACCAGGAACCCTGCGCAGAGGATCCGCAGCGCCTGGCCGCCCAGCGCGACGGTCTCGGGGTTGTCGGTGAAGAGGGCGATCAGCGGTTCGGCCCCCGCCAGGCAGAGCAGGGTGCCCAGCAGCATGATGGCCGCGCACATGACCAGGGTGGTGGAAAAGATCTTCCGGACCCGGCCGTATTCCCGGGCGCCGTAGTTGTAGCCGATGATCGGGCGCATCCCCTGCACAATGCCGCTGGCCGGCAGGTACAGGAAGGTCTGCAGCTTGTAATAGATGCCGAGAATGACCACATAACTCTGGGAGAAGGCCGCCAGCAGGCTGTTGAGCACCGAGACCAGCAGCGAGGGCAGCGCCAGGTTGAGGATGGCCGGCACCCCGATGGCGTAAAGCCGGGCGTCCAGCCGCAGGTCGGGCCGCAGCCAGGCCCGGCCCAGCCGCACCGGCGGCGGCGCGACCGCGTACACGACCAGGTACACCGCCAGCGACACCACCTGGCCGATGCCGGTGGCCAGCGCCGCCCCCGCGATGCCCATGGCCGGGACGGGGCCCAGCCCGAAGATCATGACCGGGTCGAGGAGGATGTTGGTAAGGCAGCCGCTGATCAGCGCCGCCATCGTGACCTTCATCCGGCCGACAGCCTGGAAGATCTTTTCGAAGGCCAGCCCCAGCATGATGACCACCGAGAAGAGGAAGACGATGGTGCCGTACCGCACCCCCAGGTCCAGCACGGCCGGGTCCCGGGTGAACAGCCCCAGAAAGGCCGGCAGCACCGCGATGCAGCCGACCATGAGCACCAGCCCGTGGACCGCCGACAGCGCCAGCCCGTGGGTGGCGGCGGTGCTGGCCCGGTCCTTCTCCCCCGCCCCCAGGTGGAAGGCGATCAGGGCGTTCATCCCGACGCCGAACCCGATGGCCGCCGCGTTGACGAAATTCTGGATCGGGTAGACCAGCGACAAAGCGGTCATGGCGTCCTCACTGATGCGGGCCACAAAAAAGCTGTCCACGATGTTGTACAGCGAGTTCACCAGCATCGAGACGACCATCGGCAGTGCCATGGATGTGAGCAGCGGCAGGATCGGCCGCTCCTTCATAAACTGTTCGTTCATTGGCAACACTCCTTGGGCCGTGGCCCGGGTCGTCCGGGCAAAAAAAGCCGCACGACCCGACCCCGGCCCCGGGGTGGATCGTGCGGCGAAAAGAGCGCCGGCCCCCCCGGCGCTGAAAAATCCACACGGCTGTTTTAGTGCGGTGTGCCGGGGCCTCAGGCAGACCGGCCAGCCGCCGGCCGCAGCGGCCCCGGGCCGTTTGCCCCATGCCGCAGACGCCGGCCGGGGCCGAAACATCGCCCCGCCGCGTTTTTGCCTGTTCCTCCGAACACATCAGCGCCTTTATGATACCGCAGCCGCCCCGTTTTGTCAACGGCAGGCAGAGCGGCAGCCGCCGACAGAGCGGCGGCCGCCGAACTTTTTACGAATCCGGCAGTTTTTCACCCCTGATTTATGGAATTCTTCCCTTGCCGGAAGGCGCAGTGCCTCCTTATAATAGAACCAGGCAATGAACCAACGCCGCATGGCGGCGGGAAGGGCTTCGATCCGCCGCAGCAGCCCCACGATCTCACAGCAGAAAGGAAGCATCTCCCATGACATCCGAACCCCATTCTCTGCGCGCCGATGCACAGCAGATCCTGACAGCCAGCCTGCAGGCGGTCCAGCCCGACGCGGCGGTCCGGCGGGCCCTGCAGGACCTGTCCCCTTCCGGCGGGCGCATCCTGCTGGTGGCGGCGGGCAAAGCCGCCTGGCAGATGGCCCGGGCCGCCCTCGACTGTCTGGGCCGGGTGGACGAGGGCATCGTCATCACCAAGTACGGCCATGTACGGGGCGAGCTGCCCGGCGTGACCTGCTATGAGGCCGGCCACCCGGTCCCCGACGAAAACAGCTTCGCGGCCACCGCCCGGGCGCTGGCGCTGGCCAGGAGCGCCGGCGAGGGAGACACGGTGCTCTTCCTGCTCTCCGGCGGGGGCAGCGCCCTGTTCGAACAGCCGCGGATCCCCGGGGCGGAACTGCAGGACATCACCGCCCAGCTGCTGGGCTGCGGGGCGGACATCGTCGAGATGAACACCATCCGCAAGCGGCTGTCGGATGTCAAGGGCGGCCGCTTTGCGCTGGCCTGTGCGCCGGCACAGGTGTTCAGCATCGTGCTCAGCGACATTCTGGGCGACCCGCTGGACATGATCGCCTCCGGCCCGGCCTGCCCCGATTCTTCCACCTGCGCCGAGGCTCTGGCCATTGCGGAGAAGTATCGCCTGCGGCTGAGCCCCCAGGCCGCCGCCTGTCTGCGTCAGGAGACCCCCAAACAGCTGACCCGCGTGCAGACCCGCATCACCGGTAGTGTGCGGGAGCTCTGCGCCGCGGCGGCCGCGGCCTGCCGGGAGCTGGGCTATCAGCCGGTGCTGCTCACCGACCGGCTGGACTGCGAAGCCCGGGAAGCCGGCCGGTTCCTGGGGGCGGTGGCCCGCACCCACGCAGGCTGCGGACAGGCGCTGGCCTTTCTGGCGGGCGGCGAGACCGTCGTACACCTGACCGGGCGGGGGCTGGGCGGGCGCAACCAGGAACTGGCGCTGGCCGCCGCCCCGGCGCTGGCGGGAACGAGCGGCGCCGCCGTCTTCTCGGTGGGCAGCGACGGTACCGACGGCCCCACCGACGCCGCCGGCGGCTATGTGGACGGCGACACCTTGAAGTCCCTGACCGACCAGGGCTGGACGGTCCACACCGCCCTGGCCGACAACGACGCCTACCACGCCCTGCAGGCGGTGGGCGGTCTGCTCTTCACCGGCCCCACCGGCACCAATGTCAACGACATCTCGGTCGCGCTGGTGCGGGGATGACCCGCGCCGGGTGGCCCACTTCGCAGGATTGTAGGACGGGCGAAAAAACAGAAAGGCGGTTCTGCCGCCCGGCGATCGTGCCGGGGCAGGCTGCCTTTCTGTGTTTTGTCTGACCGTATGGTTGCCGCCGGGGCGCTTTCCCTCACCCCGGCAGGTCCAGGAGGACGGGGACGGGGGCGCGCAGGGTCAGGCTGGCGGGGGTGACGGCGCAGTCCATCGCGTGGATCTCGACGCCGGCGGCGGCCGCCTGCTGCAGTGCCCGGCCAAACTCGGGCTGGGTGGCCCAGTTGGGGGCAAACGCCCGTATCCCCTGCATCTGGATGACCACCAGCACGCAGCAGCGGGCCCCCTGCCCGGCCAGGGCGGTGAGGGTCCGCAGATGTTTGAGTCCCCGCAGCGTCGGCGCGTCGGGAAACAGGGCCAGGCCGTCCTGCTCCAGCGTGCAGCCCTTGACCTCGATGTACACCGGGCGGCCCTGCTGCCGGGCGGCGAAATCCAGCCGGGAATCCCCCGCCCGCTGTTCCGCCCGCAGCGCTTCCAGCGGGCCGAGCCCGCCGGAAGCCAGCCATTCCCCCGCCGCCAGGTTGGGGGCGGCGGAGTCCATGTTGATGAGCCGGACCCCGCCCGGGACCCGCTTTTCCACCGCCACCAGGTCGCAGGGGGTGGCGCGGCGGGGGTTGTCCGCCCCTTCCAGATACACCCGGGCGCCGGGCACCAGCAGCTCGGCGCAGCGGCCGGTGTTCTTCACATGGGCCCGCAGCCGGCTGCCGTCCGGCCGTTCCACCTCGGCTACAAACCGGTTGGGCCGGGCCAGAAAGACAGCCTCCTCAATTTGCCGGTACTGCATCAGGGCACACCTCCTTCCGCGCCGGCCGGCTTGTCCACACCGCCAGCCCGCCCACCGCACAGAGCAGCAGCACCGGGGCAAAGTGCAGGCCGTAGCGCGCCTTTGTCTCCCAGAAAGAGAGGAAAAGCATCACGCCGAACTGCCCCACGCAGGGCAGGAAGAGTTCCTCGGCACCCCGCCGGGCGGCAGCCAGCGCCCCGGCGCACGCCAGCCCCAGCAGCAGGTACTGCCAGCTCTGCGCATAGTAGACCATCGGCATGTGCCATCTCTGTCCGGGCAGGGCAAACACCCCGGTCCAGCTGGTGTGCAGCGGGGTGGCGGCGTACTCCTCAGCGCCGTACAGCCCGTCGCCCCAGGTGCGCACCGCCTTGTGCAGCCAGAACCGCCCATTGCCCGCCAGCCCGCGGGCCGCATAGTTCCGAACGATTTGCTCCCGCAGCATCGCCCGCCGGTCAGCCAGGGTCGGCAACGCCCGGCAGGCATCCACATCCGCCTGGCTGTAGTCCCCTTCATCATGGCTGCCGTAGCAGATCCACAGCTCGGTGGGGAACCCCACCGCCTGCCGGTTGGTCCAGTCGATGAACCGCTGCTGGAACAGCCCGTACCCGCCCTGGAGCAGCGCGAAGGTCAGCAGCAGCGCCAGCAAGCCGCCGAACATTCCGTAAAAACACCGCAGAAGTCCCCGCCGCATGGGAACTCCTCCCTTCCCGCAATTTTTTCTTTCCGGGGATCTTCCCTCGCCCAGTATACCAGACCCGGCCCCGCCGGGCAAGGGCGGGCGGCGTTGACCGGCCCGCGGCCCCGTGCTATGATGGGAACGGGAGGGATGCCGGATGATCGGTTGGACACAGGGCGGCCGGGCGGTGATGCTCTGGCCCGGGCAGACGCCGGAGGCGCCGCTGCTCTGGCTGAACGCCGGCACGGCCCGGCAGGGCGAGGAGGTACAGGCGGCGCTGCAGGCCCTTTGCCCCGGCGGGGACTGGGCGCTGGCGGCGGTGAGCGGCCTGGACTGGGACCGGGATCTGGTCCCCTGGGACGCCCCGGCCCCCGCCCCGGGCGCCGCCCCCCTGACCGGCGGCGCTGACGCCTACCTGGCCGAGCTGACCGGGCAGCTGCTGCCGGCGGCCGAGGCCCGGCTGGGCGGGGTGCCCCGGTGGCGGGGGCTGGCCGGCTACTCGCTGGGCGGGCTGTTTGCGCTGTACGCCCTGTACCGGACCGATCGCTTCACCCGGGCGGCCAGCGTGTCCGGGTCGCTGTGGTTCCCCGGGCTGACCGACTATCTGGCCGGCCACGCCCCGGCGGTCCGACCCCGGTGCCTGTACTTTTCCATCGGCCGGCGGGAGGACCGCACCCGCAACCCGCTGCTGCGCCCCGGCCGGGCCCGTACCGAGGCCATCGCCGCCGGGTTTGCCGCCGCCGGGGTGGAGACGGCGTTCGCCCTGAACCCCGGCGGCCACTTTCAGGACCCGGCCCTGCGCACCGCCCGGGGGCTGGCCTGGCTGCTGGACCGGCAGGACCCGCCGGTCCCCGGGGGATGACCCTGCCCGGCGTGCCGAGAGGTTCGACACGCCCCGCCACCGGCATCCACTGTCCTTTACGGGTTTTTTTACCGCCCTTTTTCCTGCCCCTGGTGGCAGGCGGGGCGGTCTTTTTTGTAAAATGGAAGCAGAGAGGAGGAAGTCCCATGCTTCTTTTCGCGCTGTTCTGTCTGGCGGCGGCGGTTCTGTTTCTTTTCCTGGCCCGGCGCGGGTTCAGGCGGTGGCGGGTCTGGGCGGGCGCCCGGCGCTGCACCGCGGCGGTGGAGCGGCTGCAGTACCGCTTTGTGCGCAGCAGCCCCGACCGCATCCGGGACAGCAAGTCCTCGGTGGAGGCGGAGGTCCTGTTCCGCCCGGGCGGCACACCAGTGCGGCGCACCCTGCACTATGAGGGGATCCTGGCTTCGCCCGGCCACCGCGGGCAGAAGATCCGGGTGCTGTACCGCCCCGACACCGGCGAGACGGTCGCCGCCCGGGTCCAGCGACCCTGGTGGGCGGTGCAGCTGGCGGTGGGGGCGGTGCTGGCCGCCGTGGGGCTGGTGTGCGCGGCGATCCCCCGGCAGCTGGCGGACCAGCTGGAGCTCCACGCCGCCGACACCCCCACCCCCCTGGGCACCGTCGCCCTGGTGCTGCTGGGGGCGGTGCTGCTGGTGATGGCGGGCTGTATGCTGCTGGTCCTGCCCGACGTGCTGCGCCCGCTGGCGGCGCTGGCCGGCTGGGCAGCCGGGGCGGCGCTGAACCGGTGGGAGGAGGTGGACGCCACCTGCATCGGGTGTGTGGAGTCGGTGCTGGACGACAGCGTTTCGCTGTACCCGATGTTCCGGGTGGACACCCCGGCCGGGCCCGAATACTGGCACACCCCCGGCGAGCGCAGCCCCCGCCGCTACCAGACCGACCTGCCCTACACCCTGCTGCGGGACCGGCGCACCGGCCGCTACGCGCTGCCGCCCCGCCTTGCCGACCTGGGCACCGTGGTGCTTTCGCTGGCGCCGCTGGCCATCTTCACGCTGGTGTTCCTGTCTTTTTTGAGCAGCGGGGTGATGATGCTGATCCTGGCGGTGCTGCCCTGGCTGTAAAGGGTATGAAAAAACTTGCCCGGCGGCAGATGCCGCCGGGCAAGTCGGTTCAGTTTTCGAAAAACACATCCTGGCCGGTGCGCAGCGGGTAGCTGCGCAGCTCGCCGCCTTCCAGCGAGCCGGGGCGCAGCCGCACGGCGGTCAGGCGGTTGTTGTCATAGGTTTTGTAGTAGTAGGTGCCGGTCTCGGCGCTGAAGCAGCAGGCGTAGGTGGTGATGTCGTACTTGCCTTCCGGCGTGATCACGCTGCCCCGCACCATCGCCACCGCATCCAGCAGGTGGAAGAACTGGGCCACCCGGCCGCTGTCCTCGCCAGGGTCGGGGGTGTTAAGCTTGTGGAAGGCCGCCTTCACATACCGGGAGGCGGGCGAGGAGTCCCCCGGCAGGCCGATGGCCCCCATGCCCTGGCCGAAGGCGGTGAGCGGCGCGTCGGGGGCGAAGCGGTTTTCCACCGGCCGGGCCGACAGGCCCTGGTACTGGTTCAGGTTCATCTGGTGGAAGGGGAAAGGCGGGTTGTTGGTGAGCACCCCCACCGGGTCCTCGTAGAGAGCGACCCCGTCGCGGGTGGTTTCCAGCACCAGCGCGCCGGTGCGGTCGGCAATGTGCCAGTGCAGCGGGGCCAGCGGCAGCCCCTGGCGGAAGGAGACGCCCAGCGGGCGGAAGTTGGCCAGCTTTTTGCGCACTTCGGTCAGGCTGGCGCAGCTGCCCAGCAGCCAGGGGATCAGCTCATAGGGGGTCACGGCGTCGTACCGGGGCGACACCTCCGGCGGGAACCAGGCGTTGCCGGGGAAGTTGAGCCCCGCCATATACACCCCTTTTTCGTTGGCGGCCTCGGCGTACATCGGCACGCCGTCGGCCAGGTTGGCCATGCCGATCAGCGCGTAGTGCTCGGTCATGGCCGGCAGACGGCGGAACCGCAGCGGGAAATGCCGCGGCGTGACCACCACCTGTTCGCCGAAGTTGCAGTCCAGGTCCAGGTTGCGCCCGAAATAGCCGGCGCCCTGGAACAGGGCAATGCTCGTACACATAAAATATCCCTCCCTTTTCTTATGGAAAAACGCGCCGGGGCCGGGCGGCCCGGGCCAAAGCCAGGCCCCCCGGCCGGCGCCGTTTCTTCTGTTGTGCGGCGCCGCTGCGCCCGGCGGGTCTATTGTACCCCCCTTTGGCCGCCGGGAAACAGGGGCCGCGGGGCGGTGGCTGCCGCCGGGTGGCCGCAGGGGGTTTACAAGCCGCCGAATTCCTACTATAATAGCAGGATACAGACCATCCGGTCTTTTGGATCTCTGGAACGAAAGGACTGATTCCTATGTCGATGCTGGAAGAAATGATCGGGCTGCTCACCGGGCGCTTCTCCAACGCGGAACAGGCGGCCGAACTGCAGAAGCAGAACCCCGCTTTCCCGCTGGCGGAGCACCGCAATACCGCCTGCAACGATAAGATCCGCAACCTGCCCGAAGGGTTTGCCGGGGTGTTTGTGGTGGAGGAAAGCTACTACACCGCCCAGGGCGCCACCCACGCTTCGCCCCACCTGTTCCTGTTTACCGAGGAGGGCGAGGGGGTGCGGCTGACCTCCTACGAGATCCCCGCCGGGTATGACAAGAACGCCTTTACCTACGACGGGATGCAGCCGGTGGACTACCGGGACCTGGTGCCTTCGAAAAAGTTCACCCCCGCGCTGTACCGGAAAAAGGACGGCGTGTGGGAGGGCGGCAGCACCAGCCAGTTCACCCCGACACTGAAGTTCACCCTCTTCGAGCGGTTCTCCCCCGAGGTGCTGGAGGTTTCGGAAAGGATGGAGCAGGGCGGCCGGCGCGTCTTCGGGTATGACCAGCCGATCTTGTACAAGCGCATCCGCTGAAGGGTGGCACAGTCTGCGGCAGAGTGGCTGCGGTTTTCCGGGCAGAGGAAGGCCGCGGCCTTTTGCTTTGCCCGCCGGCCTCACTCATGCAGTTCCAGCGGCAGACCGTCCGGGTCAAAAAAGAAGGTCATCCGCCCGCCGGTGAACTCGTCGGTGCGCACCGGCTCGCACCGGATGCCCCGCTTGGCCAGGTCGGCCACCGCGGCGTCCAGGTCCGCCACCCGGAAGGCCAGGTGCCGCAGCCCGCAGGCTTCGGGCCGGGTGGGGCGGCGGGGCGGGTCGGGTTCGGCAAAGATCTCCAGCTCCACGGCGTCGGGGCCGGTCCCCACCCGCAGGTCCAGCTTCCAGTCCCCCCGGGCCGGGCGGTAGTTTTCCCGCAGGATCGGAAAGCCGAGTTTTTCCACATAGAATTCCTTCGCCTTCCGGTAGTCGGAGACGATGATGGCCACATGATGGATCTGCTGCCACTGCATGGTTGTCCTCCTCAGTCGGGGTCAGAGCGTTCGCTGCCCTTATTATACCATGCCGCGCCGCGGAATGGTAGGATGGCGGCGCAAAAGACAGCGCCGGGCCGGCAGGCCGCCGCGCAAAAGCGCAACAAACGGCGGCGGGCCTTTCGCCGGCGGCGCGGCATTGCCCCCGGGCCGCAAAGGGGCTATACTGGTAGCAGGCTGGAGGAAGGTTGGTGACTGCCATGACCATCTTGTTTTTGGAGGACGACGACGCCATTGCCGGGGCGGTGTGTGATTTCCTGGCCGGCCGGGGGTGCCGGGTCGCCCGTTATACCACCCTGGCCGCTGCCCGGCAGGCGCTGGCCGGGGCACTGCCCGACCTGGCGTTGCTGGACCGGAACCTGCCCGACGGCGACGGCGCGGACCTTTGCCGGGCGCTGCGGGCCCGCTGCCCCCGGATGCCGGTGCTGCTGCTGACAGTGCGGGGCGACACCCCCGACGTGCTGGAGGGCTTCGGCTGCGGGGCGGACGATTATGTGACCAAGCCCTTTGAGCTGGAGGTCTTGTACTCCCGCCTGCAGGCGCTGTGGCGGCGCAGCCGGCCCGAGACCGGGCCGGTGCTGCGGTGCGGGCCGATCACGCTGGACGAAGCCCGCCAGGCCGTTTGCTGCCGGGGGCAGGCGGTGGCACTGGGGGCGCTGGAATACCAGCTGCTGTTGCTGCTGCTGCGCAACCAGGGCCACACCCTGACCCGCCGCCAGCTGCTGGATGAACTGTGGGACCGCAACGGCCGGTTCGTCAACGACAACACCCTGACCGTGACCATGAAGCGGCTGCGGGAAAAGCTGGGCCAGCCCGGCTGCCTCAAGACCGTCCGCAGCTTTGGCTACCGCATGGAGGAGGACGCCCCATGAAACACCCCACCCCCGCCCGTTTTGGCGCCGCCGCCCTGGCCGGGGCGCTGGCCGCCTGCCTGCTGGCCGCCGCCCTGACCGCGGCGCTGCTGGGGCTGTGGCACAGCCGCCGGCAGATGGCGCTGCTGGACGGGTTCTGCACCGCCCTGGTGGACCGGGCGCCCGCCATAGCCGAGGATGTGTACGCGCTGGTGAAGGAGGGCGGCTACGCCCCGGGCCCCGGCGTGCTGGCCGCCCGGGGCTACCGGCCCGCGCCGGCGCCCCCGGCCCCGCTGGCCGCCGCGGCCGGGGCGGGGTTTGTGCTGGGCGGCGGGCTGCTGGCGGCCGACCGGCTGTGGCAGCGGCGGCGCACCGACCGGGCGCTGCGCCGGCTGACCCGGACGCTGGAAGCCGCCCGCGCCGGTGCGCCGCTGCCGCTGGCCGAGGACCCGGAGGGGGAGGCCGGCCGGCTGGGGGATGAGATCGCCAAGACGGTGACCGAGCTGACCCGCACCCGCCGGGAAGCCCTGGAGGCCCGGGACCGGTTTGCCCGGGACCTGGCGGACATCGCCCACCAGCTCAAGACCCCGCTGACCGCCCTGTCCCTGGCCGCCCAGGGGGCGGACCCGGCGCTGCGCAGCCGGATGCAGCCGCCGCTGGACCAGCTGGAGCGGCTGGGCGGGGCGCTGCTTTTGCTGGCCCGGCTGGACGCCGGCGCGCTGCCGCTGCACCCGGAACCCGCCGACCTGTTCACCCTGGTGCAGATGGCCGCCGACGGCCTGCAGCCGCTGGCCGACCGGGCCGGGGTGAGGCTGGAGGTGCCCGAAGCCCCGCCGATCCCGGTGACCGCCGACCCGGACTGGACGGTGGAAGCGCTGATGAACCTGATCAAGAACGGCATCGAGCACAGCCCGCCGGGCGGCGCCGTACACTGCACCTGCGCCGACGGGGCGCTGTACGCCGAGCTCTGCATCCGGGACGAGGGGGCCGGCTTTGCCCCGGCCGACCTGCCCCGGCTGTTTGACCGGTTCTACCGCGGGGCCGGCGCCGCCCCCGGCAGCACCGGCATCGGCCTGGCCATCGCCCGGGAATTGCTGCAGCGCCAGGGCGCCGTGCTGCGGGCCGAAAACCACCCGGAGGGGGGCGGGGTGTTCCGGGTGCGGTTTTACCCGGGGTTCCCCCGACCCTGACCCTGTCACCGGGATGTCACCTTCGGCTGCTATACTGTTGTCCAAAGGCCCCGCAGGCGGGGCATAAAGGAGGGCAACCCATGGAACTTCTGCACTGCACCGATCTTGAAAAGGTCTACGGCCGGGGCGACACCGCCGTCCGGGCGCTGGACGGCGTCAACCTGCAGGTGGACCGCGGCGAGTTTGTGGCCATTGTCGGGGCGTCCGGCTCGGGCAAGTCCACCCTGCTGCACATCCTGGCCAGCGTGGACCGGCCCACCGCCGGCACCGTGACGGTGGACGGGGTGGACCTGGGCCGGCTGGACCCCACCCGCGCCGCGCTGTTCCGCCGGCGCAAGGTGGGGCTGGTCTACCAGTTTTTCAACCTGATCCCCACCCTGACGGTGGAAAAGAACATCACCCTGCCCCTGCGGCTGGACAAGCGCCGCCCCGACCCCGCCGCCCTGGCCGAGCTGGTGGGGGCGCTGGGCCTGCAGGACAAGCTGCAGGCGCTGCCGGGGCAGCTTTCCGGCGGGCAGCAGCAGCGGGTGGCCATTGCCCGGGCGCTGTGCTACCGCCCCGCGCTGCTGCTGGCCGACGAGCCCACCGGCAACCTGGACCGGCGCAACACCGGCGAGATCCTGGATCTGCTGGGGCTGTGCCACCGCAATTACGGCCAGACCATCCTGCTGGTGACCCATGACGAGGAGCTGGCCGCCCAGGCCGACCGGGTCATCACGCTGAGCGACGGGCGGATCATCTCCGACCGCAGACGGGGGTGAGGGCGATGTGGAAGGAGTTTTCCCGCAGTTACCTGGCCCGCAACCCCGCCACCGGGCGGACGGTGGCCGCCGCCGCGCTGGCCGCCGCCTTCTTTCTCTCGCTGGTAATCGGGCTGTTCTACAACCTCTGGGTCTATGAGGTGGCGCGGATCATCCGGGAGGAGGGCGGCTGGCAGGCCCGGGTGACGGTGCCGGCCGACGGCCCCGCGCCGGAAGAGCTGCTCAAGGCCCTGACCGACTTTGCCAATGTGGAGAGCGCCGCCCTGGCCGACCCCACCCCCGAGGGGGAGGCGGTGATCGAGCTGACCTTCCGCCGGCGGGGCCGGATCTATGCGGACCTGGCGCTGATCCGCCAGACCCTGGATCTGCCGGAGGAGGCGGTGCAGGCCCACGAGCTGCTGCTCTCCCGCTACCTTGTCAGCGACCCGCAGGATCCCGACCCGCCGCTGCTTCTGCCCTTTCTGCTGGCGGTGGTGGGGGCGGTGGCGCTGGCGCTGGTGCTGCTGATCCGCAATGCCTTTGCGATCACGATGCAGTCCCGGCTGCACCAGTTCGGCATTCTGTCCAGCGTCGGCGCCACCCCCCGGCAGCTGCGCGTCTGCCTGCTGCAGGAAGCCGCCGCGCTGGCCCTGATCCCGCTGGCCGCCGGCACCGCGCTGGGGCTGGCCGGCTGCGCGGGGGTGCTGGCCGCCGTGAACGCGGCCGCCGCCGACCTGGCCGGCCGGCAGGACGCGGTGTTCCGGCTGCACCCGCTGGTGGTGGCCGGGGCGCTGGGCGCCGCGCTGGTCACGGTGCTGGTCTCGGCCTGGCTGCCCGCCTTCCGGCTGAGCCGGATGCCCCCGCTGCAGGCGCTGCGGGACGGCGCCGGCCCACAGGCGGATCGGGTCCGGCGGCGCCGGGGCGGCGGGCTGCTGGGGCTTGTCTTCGGGGTGCGGGGCGAGCTGGCCGGCTGTGCGCTGCGGCAAAGCCGCCGGGCGCTGCGGGTGGCCAACCTGTCGCTGCTGCTCTCCTTCCTGGGTTTTACGGCGATGCTGTGCTTTTTCACCTTGTCCGGCATCAGCACCCGGTACACCTATTTTGAACGGTATCAGGACGCCTGGGACGTGATGGCCCGGCTGCCCGACGCTTCGGCGGAAGATTTTGCCCGGCTGGAACCGCTGCAGACCCTGACCGGGGTGCGCAGCGCCGTCGTCTATGCCCAGGCGGATGCCGCCTGCCGGCTGGACGCCGACGACCAGAGCGACGCCCTGCTGACGCTGGGCGGGCTGGGGGCGGTGGCCGGCGACGCCGCCGCCCCGCTGGAGGAAGGCTGGCTGGTGAACGCCCCGATCCTGGTGATGGACGACGCCAGCTTCCTCGCCTACTGTGAAGAGGCGGGGCTGACCCCCTCGCTGGACGGGGCCATCCTGCTGAACCGGGTGTGGGACAGCCTGCACAGCAATTTCCGCGACCGGCTCTACCTGCCCTTTGTGCGGGGGGATCTTTCCGCCCTGACCCTGACCGGCCCGGACGGCGCCGTGCTGGGCGAACTGCCGCTGCTGGGCTGCACCGACGCCCCGCCCGCCCTGCGGGAAGAGTATGACCAGTACGCGCTGGTGCAGTTCTGGCCGCTGAGCCTGTGGCAGTCGCTGGACTGGGCGCCGGCGGCCGAGCCGGGGGTGACGGTGCGCCTGCTCGGCCCGGAGGGGATCACCGCCGCCGGCTGCGAGGCGCTGCAGGCCGCCGCGGCCGAACAGCTGGACCGCACCGGCCTTGCCTACACCATCGAGAACCGCATTGCTGAGCGGGCCGCCAACGACCGGATGATCGCGGGGGCCCAGGCGATTTTGGGGGCCTTCTGCCTGCTGCTGGCCGCCATCGGGCTGGCCAACGTCTTTTTGAACACACTGGGCTTTGTGGGCCAGCGCCGGCGGGAGTTTGCCCGCTACCTGGCCCTTGGCATGACCCCCGGGGAGCTGCGCAGCCTGTTTTGGATCGAGGCGGCGGTCATCGCCGGGCGGCCGCTGGTCATCACCCTGCTCCTGACCGGGGGGATGGTCGCCTTCATGCTGCGGGCCAGCTACCTGGACCCGGCGGTCTTTCTGGCCGAGGCCCCGGTGGGGCCGGTGGCGCTGTTTGCCGGGCTGATCGCCGGCGCCGTGGCGCTGGCCTACGCCCTGGGCACCCGCCGGGTGCTGTCCGGCGACCTGACCCTGCTGCTCAAGGACGACAGCCTGCGCTGAATGCGGGATTTTCATAAAACGCAAACATTTTGTTAGCACGATGCAAACATCCGCCGGGTATACTGGTCCTGTTTGATCGGGGCGGACCGCCCGCCCCGCCGACCGCTGACAGGAGGGCTGTACCATGGCAAAGAACAAACTGGTGGAAGAGAACGAGAAGATCGCCGCCGCTGTGACCGACGGCTACAAAAAGATCGAGACCGGCGTGGTGTCCGGCTACAAAAAGATCGAGGACGGGGTGGTGACCGGCTTCAACAAGGTGGCCGACGCCTTTGTGGACCAGTTCCTGACCCGGGAGGGCGAGACCGTGCAGCAGGCCCGGGAGCGGATGGAGCGGGAACAGGCGCACCGTCAGGGCCCCCACACCCCCGAAGACTCCTGACCCCCGGGCCCCGGGGCGCGGCGGGGCGCCCCGGGGCCCGGCCGCTTCGGCAGGCCGCCCGTTTTCCTGCCCGCCGCAAACAAAACTTTAACATTTGGCTGGTATACTGGGGGCAGGAAGTATCGCGGGGCGGCCAGCCCGCCCCGGAGGAGGGCGTTTGCATGTTCAAGATCCTTGTTGTGGAGGATGACCGGGAGCTCAACCGCACGGTCTGCGCCTACCTGCGCGGCAGCGGCTACACCGCCGTGGGCTGCCTGGACGCCGGCGCGGCCTACGACGCCATGTACGGCGGGCAGGTGTTCGACTGCATCATTTCGGACATCATGATGCCCGGCGTGGACGGGTTCGAGTTTGCCCGGACGGTGCGGCAGCTGAACCAGGAGATCCCCATTCTGTTCATGACGGCGCGGGACGATTTTGCCGCCAAGCGGCAGGGGTTCAAGGCCGGGGTGGATGACTACCTGGTCAAGCCGGTGGAGCTGGAGGAGCTGCTTTTGCGGGTGGAGGCGCTGCTGCGCCGGGCGAAGATCGCGGCCAGCAAGCGGCTGACGGTGGGCGGGCTGACGCTGGACGCCGACGCCCGCACCGCCGTGTACAACGGCGCCGAGATCCCGCTGACGGTGCGGGAGTTCAACCTGATCTACAAGCTGCTCTCCTACCCCAAAAAGACCTTCACCCGCAGCCAGCTGATGGATGAATTCTGGGACAGCGCCTCGGCGGCCGGGCCCCGCACGGTGGATGTGTACATCACCAAACTGCGGGACAAATTCTCCGGCTGCGACGCCTTTGAGATCCGGACCGTACACGGGCTGGGCTACAAGGCGGTGCCCCGATGAGCGGCCGTCGGCCCCGCTGGCAGGTCTTTGCGCTGGCGCTGCGGCGGTATGCGACCTTTTTCATGACGATGGCCTTCCTGATCACCTGCTGCATGACGCTGTTCGTCAGCCAGCTGCAGACCACGCTGGGGTTCGAGTTCACCCGGGCGCAGCTGAGCCGGGCGGCCGGGCTGACCTTCGGCAACGTGCTGCTGCTCAGCCTGCTGTGTACGGCGGCCGACGCGGTGCGCCGCCGCCTGCTGGTGGACCGGCCGGTGCGGCAGATCGTGGAGGCCGCCAGCCGGATCACCCGGGGGGATTTTTCGGTGCGCATCCCGACGGACGGGCTCGCCGGGGCGGAAGGTTTCGCCCGGATCGCCGAGTCCTTCAACACGCTGGCCCGGGAACTTTCGGGTATGGAGACGCTGCGCACCGACTTCATCGCCAATGTGAGCCATGAGCTCAAGACCCCGCTGACCGTGCTGCAGAACTACGGCACCCTGCTGCAGCAGCCCGGCCTGGACGAGCCGACCCGGCAGGAATATGCCCGCGCCGTGACCGACACCGCCCGCCGGCTGGCCAGCCTGGTGACCAACATCCTGCGGCTGAACAAGCTGGAAAACCAGCAGATCTACCCCAACGCCGCCACCTATGACCTGGGCGAGCAGCTGCGGGAATGTCTGCTGGGCTTTGAGGATGCCTGGGAGCAGAAGGGCCTTTGCATCGAGACGGATGTGGAAGACGGGGTGCTGGTCCACACCGACGCCGAACTGCTGAGCCTTGTGTGGAACAACCTGTTTTCCAACGCCATCAAGTTCACCGACGCCGGCGGCACCGTCGGCCTGGCGCTGCACGCCCGGGGCCCCGACGCCGTGGTGGAGGTGCGGGACACCGGCTGCGGCATTTCGCCGGAGGTGGGGCGGCATATCTTTGAAAAGTTCTACCAGGGCGACCCTTCCCACGCCACCCGGGGCAACGGGCTGGGGCTGGCGCTGGTGCGCCGGGTGGTGGACATTGTGGGCGGCAGCATCACGGTCAGCAGCGAGGTGGGCCGGGGCAGCCGGTTCACCGTGGTATTGCGGAGGTGCCCCGATGCGCCGGCCCGCTGACTGGCGGCGGCTGGGGCGGCGGCTGCTTTACCCCCACCCGGCGGTGGTGGCGCTCTGCGTGCCGGCGGGGGTGGCGGGGCTTGCCTATGTCTTTCTCATCGCCGGCTCGGACAGCCCGGCCGCCTACCCGCTCTATCTGTTTTCGGCCTACGCCCTGACCATCCTGTGCGCCGGCACGGTCCGGGCGGCCGGGCGGCTGGCGGCCCGGGTCCGGCAGGTCCCGCTGGTGCGCCGGCTGCTCACCGACCTGCCCTTCCGGGCCCGGGCGGGGCTGTACGCCTCGCTGGGCGTCAACCTTTTGTACGCGGGCATGAACGCGGCCGCCGGGCTGCGGGGGCGTTCGGTCTGGGCGGCCACCCTGGCCGTGTACTACCTGCTGCTGGCCGTCATGCGGTTTTCGCTGGCCCGGTACGCCCGCCGGGCAGACTTTGGCGCCGACCTGCCGGGGGAACGCCGCCGCGCCCGGCTGTGCGGCGGGCTGCTGGCGGTGATGACGCTGGCCCTGGCCGGCGTGGTGGTGCTGGTGCTGCACCGGGAGGGCGGGTTCCGCTATTCCGGGTTTATGATCTACGCGATGGCGGCCTACGCCTTCTATGTGACCATCATGGGGGCGGTCAACCTGGTGCGTTACCGGCGCAGCCCCAGCCCGGTGCTGCTGGCAGCCCGGGCGGTGAGCCTGGCGGCCGCGCTGGTGTCGATGCTGGCGCTGGAGGTGGCGATGCTGGCCCGCTTCAGCACGCCCGAACAGGCCCTGTTCTGCACCCGGATGATCGCCGGGTCGGGGGGCGCGGTCTGTGCCCTGGTGGCGGGGCTGGGCGGGTATCTGTTCATCCGCGCCGGCCGCCGGACCCATAAGGAGGATTGCTGTAATGCAGGAAAATCATGAGACCTTCACCTACACCTACTCGGCCCAGGAACAGGCGGAGATCCGCCGCATCCGGGACCGCTACCTGCCCCCCGCCGAGACCCCGCTGGACCGGCTGCGCCGGCTGGAGCGGCAGGTGACCCGCAAGGGCACCGCCGCCGCGGTGTGCGTGGGGGTGGCGGGCACCCTGCTGCTGGGGCTGGGGATGTGCTGCACGACGGTCTGGGTGGAGCTGTTCGCCCCCGGCGTGGGGGTGGGGCTGGCCGGCATCGGGCTGATCGCCGCGGCGCTGCCGCTGTACAACCGCATCACCCGGCGGGAGCGGGAAAAGCTGGCCCCGCTGGTGCTGGAACTGACCCGGGACGCCGACCCGCCGGCGCCCCCGGGCGCCCCGTGAGGCCGGGCGAAACCGGCGGCGAAAGCCAAAAAAGATCCGCCGCAAAGCCCCCCGCCCCAAAACCGGTACAGCCAAACACCCCTTCCGGGAAGTCAAGGCGGCTTCCCGGAAGAGGTGTTTTGTTCTCTGCCTTTTTGTGCGGACTGCTCCTGCCGTTTCGCAGCGGGCCTGTTTGTGCCGCGCACCGGTCAGGGGGCGCCCTTGCCCTCCTGGTAGGCGGCTTTCAGCCGGCGCAGACGCTCCAGCCGTTCCACCGCCCGGCCGCCCAGCCGGGCCGACACCGCCAGCACCAGCGCGTCCACCAGGGCGGCGGGGGCGGTCATCGAGTGGTATTCGTTCTCCTCGCCCCGGTAGACAAAGAGGGAGAGGTCGGCCCCGGGCGTGCCGGTGAGCTGGCCGGTGAAGAGCAGCGTGCGGTAGCCGGCCTGCTTTTGCAGGTCCAGGATGATCCGCCCTTCGGCCGAGAGTTTGGAAAAGCTGAACAGCACCACCAGGTCCCCCGCCTCGGCGGCGGCCAGGCCCTCCAGCAGCTCGCTGCCGCCGGCGGACAGGCGGTGTACCTCCACCCCGATGCGCCGCAGCCGGTAGCCCAGCAGTTCGGCCAGCGAGCGGGAGGCGTTTTTGGCGTACAGGTACACCCGCCGGGCCCCGGCGATGGCCTGTACCGCCTGCCCGAACTGGTCCGGGTCCAGCAGTTCCAGCGTTTTTTCCAGGCAGTAGCGCTGCTGTTCCATCCAGCGGGGCAGCAGTGCGCCGTCCCCTTCGGCCAGGGTGGCGGCGATCTTGCCCGCCGGGCCGGGGCGGGCGGGCTGGGTCTGTTCCAGCACCACCTGCTTGAGATGCTTGAAGTCCCGGCAGCCCACATGGCGGGCAAAGCGGGAGACGGTGGCCTCCGACATGGACAGTTCGGCGGCCAGCCGGGCGATGTTCATGAAGAGGAACTGGTCCCGGTTACGGTTGATGTATTCAAGGATGGCGGTTTCGTTGGCCGTGAGTTTGTCCGGCATTTGGGGAAAGGTCAGCGGCATGGGCGGGCTCCTTTGTGTACAGGACAGGGTCTACCCTGCCATTGTACCACATGGCCGGGCGGCGCGCACGGGGTTTGCGCAAATTTCACCCCCGCCCTTCAGCCGGCCCGCCGCTTGGCGGTGAGGACGGCCGGGGTCTCGCCGCGGCCCAGCAGCACCTGCACATAGTCGCCGCCCAGGGCGTGGACCTCCTTGAGCGCCCGCTTGAGGATGCCGGCGGTGCGCACCTTGAAGGCGGCTTCCGGGTGGACGACGATCTCATACCGGCCGGCCTTCATCTCGGCGTACAGGGCGTCGAAGGTGTCCACATCCCGCTCGAACCGGGTGCGGATGCAGCCGTACTGGGTGGCCTGGTGGGTGTCGCTGCCCGCCACCACCGGCACCCCCAGCGCCTTGCCGAAGCCCCGGGTCAGCAGTTCGGTGCGGGTGCGGTCCTCGGCAATGTCCTTGCCGTTCATGTCGATAAAATCCAGCCGGGTCAGCAGTTCGGCGCTTTGTTCGGGGATGTGCCCGCCTGCCCGGAAGGGATGCGCCGCCCCCACCAGCACCGGGTAGCGGGCAAACAGGTCCAGCAGTTCGGCAAAGGGCAGGAAGGTTTCCCGCCGCTTGTGGGGTTCCAGCCGGCGGTTGAGTTCCCGGATGGCCTCCATCGGGCCGAGGCAGAGCACATGCCCGCCCTCGGCGATGTCGGTCTCCATGCCGGGGAAGACCTTCAGCCCGTCAAAGACGAAGGCGTCGCCCGCCGGCGTGCCCTGCCCGGCGATAAAGGCGTAGACCTCGTCAAACTGCTGGGTGTTGAAATGTTCGGTCAGGCAGATGGCGTCCAGCCCGGCGTTCCGGGCCTCCCCCAGCAGCCACCGGGTGTAGGGCACCGAAAAGGGCAGGTATTTGGCCAGCTTGCCGTGGGTGTGAAAATCCAGATACATCGTCGGTCCTCCCTCAGATCAGCGTGGCCGCCAGCAGGGTGAGCGCCACCCACAGGAAGGACAGCGCCAGGAACAGCAGGTCGTTGTTGGATACCTTCATGTGGGAGAGCTTGATCTTTTTCACCTGCCGGTTGACGGCCGCGTACCGGTAGCCTTTGAGTTCCAGCACTTCCACCGTGGTGCGGGACCGCTTGGCGGTGTTGAGCATCAGCGGGTAGAAGGACTGGATGATGATGCGGACCTGGTAGACCAGGTAGCGCAGTTTGCCGGGCAGCGTGTCATGGGCGGGCGGGTTGCCCCGCAGCCGGTAGGACAGCAGCACGTTCTGGAACTCCTCCATCAGCAGCGGCAGCATCCGGTAGGCGTAGGAGATGGAGAAGCTCAGCCGTTCGGGGCAGCCGAACCACATCAGCCCGTTGGCCAGCTTGTCCGGGTCCAGGCCGGAAAAGATCGTGATGGAGGCCAGCGAGACGGTGGCCACCTTGAGGGTCAGCACCAGCAGCGGCAGGATGGCCGAGGCGTCGCCGCCGAACAGCAGCGTGACCAGGAAGAGGTACCCGGTCTGGGAAAAGACGCCGACGGCGAACAGAAAGAGCACCAGCCCCGCCACATGGGCCATCCAGGTGGTGAAGGCCACCAGCATGAAGCAGCCGACCAAAAAGACCACGTCGTGGACGAACCAGGGCACCAGCCCGAAGAACAGGTACCACACCAGCAGCGGGCGGGGGTCCATGGCGGCGATGAGGGTATCGCTGTTGCCGTAGGCGTTTTTGAGCACCTGGCTGCGCAAAAAGTCGATGGAGAGCTTGTCCAGGATGCTCTCGGAAAGTTTTTCGATGGTTTTCATCCTTCGGCCTTCCTTCCGGTAAACTCATGCAGGAACTCCTCGACGGTGTAACAGACGGTCTGCGGGTCCAGCGCCCGCCCCATCGTGAAGATCTCGGGCGGGCGGATGCCGGCGGCGTCCAGCAGCGCCCGGTCGGCAAAGATGCGGTCCCGGGGGCCGTCGGCCAGCACCCGGCCGCCGCTGAGCACCACCACCCGCTCGGCCCATTCGCAGACAAGCTGCATGTCGTGGGTGGCGATCACCACCGTCTCGGTGATCTCTTTCATCTGTTCCAGCGTGCGCATGATCTCCTTGCGGGTGGCAATGTCCAGGTTGGCGGTGGGTTCGTCCAGCAGCAGGATGCCCGGGTCCAGCGCGATGCCGATGGCCAGGCTGGCCCGGCGCATCTGCCCGCCCGACAGCAGCCGCCCGTCCCGCCCGCGCAGGTCGGTCAGCCGGAAACGGTCCAGCAGCGCCCCGGTGCGGCGGCGGGCGTCGGGCACGCCCCGCACCTCCATGGCGTAGGCGATGTCCGCCTCGATGGAATCCTTGATAAACATGTCCTCGGGGTTCTGGTAGACCATCGACACCTGGCGGGCCAGCGTTTCGGGCCCTGCGCGGCGCAGGTCCCGGCCGTTCAGCACCACCTCGCCCCGGTCGGGTTTGAGCAGCCCCACCATCATCTTCATCAGCGTGGACTTGCCGGCCCCGTTGGAGCCGATCAGTGCGATCTTGTCCCCCTTGCGGATGGTCAGGTCCAGCCCGTCATAGACGGTGTGGGGGTCCCCCTTGACGCTGCGGTAACTCACCGCCACGTCCCGGAACTGCACCACCGGCTCGCCGGCGGGCAGCGCCGGGGCGGGGGTCCTGGCCGGCGCCCCCGGGCGGCGGGCAAAGACCCGGCGCCCTTCCTCCACCGTGGCGGGCAGCCGCGGGGCGTCCAGCTCGCCGGCCTGGCGCAGCCGGTGGGCCGCGATGGTCACCTGGGGCGGGAAGATGTTGCAGCCCTGCAGCTCCTCCACCCGCTGCAGGGCGTCGTCGGTGGGCAGCTTCCACTGCACCCCGCCGTCTTTGAGCAGCAGCACATGCTTGCAGTAGTCGGCGATGTACTCGGTGTGATGTTCGATGACCAGGATGGTCTTGCCGTACTGCTCGTTCAGGGTCCGCAGCACGCCGTAGATCCGGTCGGCGTGCTGCGGGTCCAGCTGGGCGATGGGCTCGTCCAGGATCAGCACCTCCGGCTGGAGCGACAGCACCCCGGCCAGCGCCAGCAGGTGGGTCTGCCCGCCGGACAGCTGCCAGATGAAGTCCGCCTCCCGCCCCTGCAGGCCGCACTGGGCCAGGGCCTGCCGGCCCCGGTCCAGGTAGTCGGGCAGGGCGTAGTTCAGGCAGGCGTAGCTGGCGTCGTCCAGCACGGTGGGGCGGATGATCTGGTTTTCAAAATCCTGGTAGACATAGCCCACCTTCCGGGCCAGCGCCCCCACGTCGGTGCCGGCGGCGTCCAGGCCGCAGACCCTGACCCGGCCCGAGAATTCCCCGGTGATGAACTGGGGGATCAGCCCGTTGAGGGTTTTGCAGAGGGTGGATTTGCCGCACCCGTTGTTGCCCACGATGGCCAGGAAATCGCCCTTTTCGATGGTCAGGTCCACATCCTGCAGCGTCGATTTGTCAGCGCCGGGGTAGGTGTAGCACAGGTGTTCGATCTCCACCACATTCATCTCAGGCACCCTTCTTCCCGGCGCTGCGGCGCATGACCAGCAGGATCGCCACCGCCACGACGGCCGCCGCCACGATGCCCGCCGCAATGGCGGTGCCGCTGCCGGCCCAGCTGGCCTCCCAGTCGATCAGGGAGAAGCCGCTGGTGGCCAGCAGTTCGCAGACCAGCGCCGCCGCAAAGGCCACGGCGCAGCCGGCGATCACCTTGCCGCCGATGGGTTCCAGCGCGGTGGTTTCGGTGCGGGGCGCCATGCCCAGCAGCGGTTCGATCTTGCCGTGGAGTTTGGGCACCAGATAGAGGGTGGGCAGCAGGCAGAACAGAATGCCGGAGAACAGGATGTCGTTGAGGCAGGCGAAGCCCTCGGTGGCAAAGACGCTCTCGGGCAGGCCGGCGACGGCTTCAAAATCCTCGACGCCGAACTGCACCTTGCAGATGTCCACGATGCAGCCCAGCAGCTGCTGGATCACCACGCCGCCAATGGCCGCCGCCCCCACCAGGGCGCGGTTTTTGGGGTTGCGCACCAGCCGGCCGGCAATGTAGACGCCGATGGTGACGGTGATGAACTTTTCCAGCTCGCCCAGGCCGCCGAACTGCCCCAGCATGATCTCGCTGAAGACCAGCTCGCCGGTGGCCGCGCCCAGCGCCGCCGACATCGGGTCGAACAGCATGGCCAGCGTCAGGGGGATGAACAGGAAGTATTCCACCGAGAATTCCACGATGCCCACCTGGAAAGAGGGGATCAGCTCGGTGAAGAGGGTGGCCAGGCCGTACAGGGCCATGGTCAGCACAAAGACCATCAGCTTCTGGGACTGATTGGCGGATGTTTTCTGCGTGGCAGTCATAATAGATTCCTCCCGATTCGTATCGTCACAACATTCCGGATCCGCGTATTTCCGCACCCGGCCTTGGTTCGCCGGGTCTGTCTCTATTGTAGCAGGGCAATGTAAAGGTCTCTATCATGGGATTGTAAAATGTCTGTTATTTTTTCATGATTTTCATTCAATGAAAGTTTTTCTACATTTTCGTCCCACCTGTCCGCCGCAGTCCCGCCGCCTTGCCGCCGGGCCCCGCCTTTGCTATAATGGGGGGGCGGCAAGCGACACCCTGGGAAACGGGAGGCAGTATGGCATGAGGAAGTTGACGGTCCGGCAGCTGGTCGCGGTGGCCAGTATGCTGTTCGGGATGTTTTTCGGCGCGGGGAACCTGATCTTTCCCGCCTCGATGGGGCAGATGGCGGGGCAGAATCTATGGCCGGCCATCGGCGGGTTCCTGGTCACCGGGGTGGGGCTGCCGCTGCTGGGGGTGGTCGCCCTGGGCGTCAGCCGGGAGGAAGGGCTGCTGGAGCTGAGCAGCCGGGTCGGCCGGGGGTACGGGCTGTTCTTCACCACCCTTTTGTACCTGACCATCGGGCCATTTTTCGCCATTCCCCGCTGCGCCACCGTCTCCTACACGGTGGGGGTGCAGCGGCTTTTGCCGGGCGAAGGGCACCCGGCCGTGCTGGCCGGGTTTTCGCTGGCGTTTTTTGCGGCGGTGCTGTTTTTCTCGCTGCGCCCGGGGCAGATCCTGACCTGGATCGGCAAGGTGCTCAACCCGCTGTTCCTGGCCTTTCTGGCGGTGCTGGTGGTGCGGGCGCTGGCCGCGCCGCTGGGCCGGGCGGCGGACATTGCCCCCACCGGCGCCTACGGGCAGGCGGCCTTCGCCACCGGTCTGCTGGAAGGTTACAACACGATGGACGCGCTGGCCGGGCTGGCCTTCGGCATCATTGTGGTCCACGCCATCCGCGGGCTGGGGGTGCAGGAACCCGGCGAGGTGGCCCGCAGCACCGTGCGGGCCGGGCTGTTCAGCTCGCTGCTGATGGCGCTGATCTACCTGCTGGTGACGGTGGTGGGCGCCCAGAGCCGTGGGCTTTTTCCCGCTTCGGCCAACGGCGGCGAGGCGCTGGCCCTGATCGCGGAGCACTATTTCGGCGGGGCCGGGGCGCTGATCCTGGCCTGCACCGTGACGGTGGCCTGCCTGAAAACCGCGGTGGGGCTGATCACCAGCTGCGGCGAGACCTTTGTGAAGCTGTTTCCCGGCGGCCCGGGCTACCCGGTGTGGGCGTCGGGGTTCTGCGTGCTGTCCTTCCTGATCGCCAACCTGGGGCTGGATGCGATCCTGGCCTACTCCAAGCCGGTGCTGATGTTCCTCTACCCGCTGGCCATCGTGCTGATCCTGCTCACCCTGGCCGGGCGGCTGTTCGGCAGCGACCGGACCGTGCTGCGCTGGACCGTCGGCCTGACCGCCGCCGCGGCCGCCTTTGATTTTCTGCGGGCACTGCCCGAAGGAGCCCGGGCGCTGCTGCACCTGGACCCGGCCGTCGCCCTGGCCGAAGCCCGGCTGCCCCTCTTCGCCCAGGGGTTCGGCTGGGTCTGCCCTGCCGCCCTCGGCTTTGCCGTCGGCCTGGCCATGCGCAGCCTGCGCCGCCGGCGTCCGGCGGCCTGAGACGCGGCCCGGCATCGCCCGCCGGCGCAAAAAAGCGCATAAAAACAAACCGACCCTTTCAGGCAAGCCGTTCCGGCTTCCCGGGAAGGGTCGGTTTTTTGTCGGCGGACGCCCTGCGGCGGCCTTTTGCAGCGCCAGGGGTTCAGCCCAGCAGTTTTTCCACAAAGTTCCGGGTGATCTCCCGGACCGAAAGGCGCGGATACTCCACCCCGGCCATCGCCATCGCCTGCTGCTGTTTGGGGGTGACGGTGGTGTAGGGGTAGATGCCGAACAGAAACGGATAAAACGCATAGAGGAACCGCTCGGCCGCCGGCCCGGACAAAGCGGGGCCGCTGCGGGCCAGCAGCCGGCGCACCGCCTGCATCGAGGCGGCGTAGACCGTCTTGAAGGCGGCGAGGTTTTCCACCCGGCTGTTGGCTTCGATATCGTACAGGTTCATCGACAGCAGCCGCAGCATCGTGCCCCGGCGTTCCAGGGTGGCGGCCAGCGCGTCGGCCAGCGCCGCCGCGTCCGGCTGGGCGGGCAGCGCGTCCAGGTCGGCGGTCCAGGCTTCGTATTCCCGCTGCAGCAGCGCGAGGAAGATCTCCTCCTTGGTCTCGAAATAGTTGTAGATCGAGGTGCGGGTGAAGCTGGTGCGCGCACCGATCAGCTTGATGGTGATTTCCCGCAGGCTCATCGTCTCATACAGGGCGGCGCAGGCGTCGATGATCTCCTCCCGCCGCGCATGGGTCAGGGCTTCAGAACCTTTTGGCATGGGGGTCGTTCCTTTCCGGGCGGCGCAGCTTACAGTTCGATCAGCTCATATTCCCGGCTGCCGGTACCCAGATCGGCCGCCGCCTCGATGGTATGGATGCCGTTGCGGCTGTTGACCCGCTCCATGAAATGTTCCTTGCCCGGGTCGTCCGACTGCATGACCAGGTCGATGCAGGCCTGGTCGATGGCCACCGGGTCCAGCGAGGCAAGGATGCCGATGTCCTTCATGCAGGGGTCCTCGGCCACGGCGCAGCAGTCGCAGTCCACCGAGAGGTTCTTCATCACATTGATGAAGGCGATCCTGCCCTTGAAATGCTCGACGACGCTGTGGGCCGCGTCGGCCATCGCCTCGGGGAACTGGACCGGGCTGGCGTGCTGTTCCCAGGTCTTGTACCGGTCGTCGGTGGCGCCGGCCGAGTGGATCAGCGCCTTGCCCCCGCGGGAGGCGCAGCCGATGGCCAGCTGCTTGAGCGCCCCGCCGTAGCCGCCCATCGGGTGGCCCTTGAAGTGGGCGAGCACCAGCATCGAGTCATAGTTTTCGATGTTCTTGCCCAGGTGGTTTTCCTTGAGCACCTTGCCGCCGGGGATGGGCCAGACCACGTCGGGGCCTTCGGCGTCCATGATGTCCACCTTGAAATACCGGGTCCAGCCGTGCTCCTCCATCAGCTTCCAGTGGCTGTCGGTGTTGTCCCGCACGCCGCCGGACGCATCGCCGTAGGCGGTGTTGCACTCGACGATGGTGCCCCGAACGGCGTCCACCATCGGCTTCCAGAATTCCGGATGCAGGAAGTTCTGGTTGCCCTTCTCGCCCGAATGGACCTTGACGGCCACCTTGCCGGGCAGCTCGACGCCCAGCGCACGGTAGAGTTCCACCACCTTTTCGGGGCTGATGGTGCGGGTGAAATAGACCTTTGCTTTCATCGGGGTATCCTCCTGTCATGAAAAGGATCGCAGTGCGTTCTGACACAGTGTCATTATCTATAGAATACCCCCTTCCCGCCCGGATGTCAATGCCCGCCGGGCAGTTTTTTCCCGCTGGGGCCGCGGGCGCTTTTCCCCCGCTTGCCCTGCCGGGCCCATGGCAAAGGCGCCGGCAGCCGGCCGCGTGGTTCGCGGGGGCTGCCGGCGCCTTTTTGTCGGGCATCCGGGTCTACAGCAGGTATTCCAGTTGTCTGTCAAAGGGTTCGGCTTCCACATGCTGCCGGTTGGGTTCCGCGGCATCCACGCAGCCCATGGCGGCGTAAAACGCCTGGCTTTCCAGCGCGGAATGGGAGGATATGTACAGCTTCCGGGCGCCCTGCCGCCGGGCCCAGTCCGCGGCGGCCAGGAACAAAGCCCGCCCCACGCCGCTCCGGCGCAGATCCTCCGACACATGCAGCGCCGAAAGGTCCAGATACTGCCCTTCGGAGCCAAAAAATTCGCTTTCCACCGACACAAAGCCTTTCAGCCGGCCCGCCGCAAAGGCGGCATAGCCCAGCCCGCCGGTGCGCACGGTGCGGCGCAGGCACTCGCACAGGAACCGGTAGTCCGCCTGCGACCAGCTGTCCACGAACGGGCAGGAGCGCACGGCCCACCCGCCCGCGTCCCGGCGCAAGCAGAGATCCACCACCTGATGGCGGATGAAGTCGCGGAACAGGCCCGGTTCGATCTCCTGTTCCCGCAGTGTACGCCAGGTCAGCGGCAGGTCCGCCGCGGCGCTGTTTTTTCGGGGCTGCAAGGCGGCTCACCTCCTCCGGGGCGCACCCTTACGCCTGCACCGGCAGACCGTTGGCGTACAGCCCTTCCGCCGGGATCAACAGATACTTGCGGCCGTCGATCTCGGTGGTCTCGATCCGGCCGCCCTGCTCGGGGGCGAGCGTCACCTTGGCCGCGCCGTCGCCGGCTTCCAGCTCAAACTTGCCGGTGTTGATGAGGTTGGCCGGGTTCATCGCGGCGGAAGTGCCGAAGCTCTCGGCAAACCGGGCTGCGAACGCCTGCACCTGCGCTTCCGGCACCTGGCTGTCCAGCAAAACGGCGGTGAGATCGGCGGCGGTCACGGCGAGGGGCTCTTCCTCCCGGCTCTCTTTGTGTTCCTCCACCTTGTCCCGCACCCACTCGTACAGGTTCCGGGCCAGCTGCAGGGTGCAGGCGCCGCCCAGGCTTTCGGACAGGATGGTCTCGAAGGTTTCCCGCTGCTCGGCGGCGGACATGGGCGGCTCCACACGGAAGACGCCGTCGATGAACTCCTGGTGGATCTGGTCCGGCTTGCGGGTGTAGAACAGGGCGTTGTAGAGGTTGGCGGCCCGGTCGTCAAAGGCCGGGAAGAGGAAACCCAGTTCCGGCTGGCCGACGACCTGGTTGGTGCCGTAGCTGTGGAACTCGTTCTGGGCCGAGTAGAAGCCCAGCGCGGCCTTGCCCTCCTTGACCGGGCAGACGCAGCAGACCACATAATGGAACATCGTGTCCGAGACCTGGTCAAAGGTCAGGCCGTCCTTGGCCTTGAAGGGCACGTCGTAGGCGTCGTGGGCCAGCAGCACCAGGTAGTTGCTGTCGTCCATGTCCAGCGACTCGATGACCTTGTCATAGAACGCCTGGCGCACCGCCGGGTCCTTGAGCTCGCTCTCCCGCAGCGACATGAGCAGCTTGTGCTCGGGGCTGTCCGCCACCTGCTGCGTAGAGAACACAATGTCGATCAGGTTCTTGCCCTGGGTGCCGGAAAGGGCTTTTTTGAGCAGCCCCAGGTACTTTTCGGCTTCCTCCGGCGGCATGGCGGCGAGGGATTCATCCAGATAGGCGATGATCTCCTTTTTGGTGTTGACGTAGCAGCCGTAGATGTGGCCGATGGAATTCTTGTCCGGGCTGAACCGGCGGCGCAGTTCGCTGATTTCTTTCTTGTTCATGGCAATACCTCGATGTTGAATGCGGTAGACGGTAAACATCGACCAGTATACCACATTTCGCGCCGGCTGTCAGGGGGTCAGGGGCGGGCGGCGCGGTACAGGGCCGGGCCGGCGGAATGCCTGCCGCTTATGTTCTATCCCGTCCCATACGTTTTTTGTGTGGCGGACTCGGGAACGCCGCCAGCGTTTGACAAAGCCGCACGCAAAACAGTATGATGAAGATACCACCTTTCCCTTCCCGGTCCGGTCGGGCGCTCCCACACGACCGGCGCCGGGCCGCAGCCACACCCGACGGCGCCCCGAAAGCGGGCAAAAGCGTTTGGAGGTTTTACCATGCAGGAGATTCGTATTCAAGAGATCGAAGGCGTCCGGATCGGTCAGGCCGAGAACCGGGACGCCGCAACCGGATGCACCGTGGTCCTGTGCCCGGAGGGCGCGGCGGCCGGGCTGGACGTGCGCGGCGGCGGACCGGCTTCCCGGGAATCGGAATTGCTGAAACCGGTGGCCGCCGCAGACCGGATCCACGCCGTTGTGCTCAGCGGCGGCAGCGCCTTCGGGCTGGACGCCGCCGGCGGGGTGATGCGCTGGCTGGAAGAGCGGGGTATCGGCTTTGACACCGGCGCCGCCAAGGTGCCGCTGGTCTGTGCTTCCTGTTTGTACGACCTGACCGTCGGTTCCTGCACAGTCCGCCCGGACGCCGCCATGGGCTACGCCGCCTGCGAGGGGGCCGCCCGGGGCAACTATCAGGACGGCTGTTTCGGGGCCGGGACCGGCGCCTCGGTGGGCAAGTACCGGGGCATGGGCCAGGCGATGAAAACCGGCATTGGCAGTTACGGGGTGCAGCTGGGCGCGCTGAAGGTGGGCGCCGTGGTGGCGGTCAACGCCCTGGGCGATGTGTTCGACTGGAAGACAGGACGCCAGGCGGCGGGTCTGCTTACGCCGGAGCACAGCGCGTTCCTTTCCACCGAGGAGGAGATGTACAAAAGCATCCAGGTGGTCAGGAACAAATTTGTGGGCAACACCACCATCGGCGCCGTGATCACAAACGGCAGCTTTACCAAGACCGAGATGAACAAGATCGCCGCCATGGCCCAAAACGGCATGGTACGCGCCATCCGGCCGGTGAACACCACGGCGGACGGCGACAGCCTGTACGCGCTGTCGGTGGGCCGTGTGGAGGCCGATCTGGATGTGGTGGGCACCCTGGCCGCCCGGGTGGTGGCCGAGGCCATCCTGCGTGCCGTGGACCGGGCGACCGGCCTGGACGGGCTGCCCGCCCGCCGGGATCTGGGCTGGGCGTAAGCCGCGGCAGCGGGATCCGCCCGGGCCCGTCAGCCAAGGACGGCTGCATTATAAAATTTCAATCATTTTTGATAATTTATTGTTTGCAAACCCGGACCGGCGTGCTATAATGTCGGCAAGAAAAAAAGCAGAGACGCTTGGGGAGCCCCCCCTGGCGTCTCTGCTTTTTTTCATTGTTTGGAAAGGAGATGCTGCCAGCGCACGCCGGCCCGGGGCAGACCCGCGCCCCCCGGCCCCTGCGCCCTGTCTGCAGGCCTTCCGCAAAGGCAGCGGCCGTGCCTTTGCGCCGGGCCTTCCGCCTCAGTCCTCGCGGGATTTGTTCAGGTAGCGGTACACCGTGGGGGTGGACACCCCCAGCTGCCGGGCGATCTCCGCCACGGCGCCCTTGACGTTGAGCACGCCTTCCTCCTCCAGGATCTGGGCGATCCGCATCTTCTCCGCCACCGACATCCGCTCCGGCGACAGACCGTTGCTGGCGATGGTGTTGGCGATGCGCTGTTTCATCAGCTCTTCCAGCGGCAGGGAGGAGAGGGTCTCGGACACATCGGTGCGGCGGGGCTCGATCAGGTTGAACTGCTGGCGCAGGTTTTCAACCGCCAGCTGGGCGCAGGGCGGGAAAACCCGGCCCGGAAATCAATAGGTGAACTCACAAACGTAAGAGTCGTCCTGCCAGTAGATATCCACATAGGACACCGTCCAGGGGTTGAAGGTGTCATAAGAGGCGCTGGTGTCTCCGTCCACGTCAGTGACATAGATCGTCCAATCGGTCTGAATCCAGTCGCCCATGGAGGCCTGCCCGGTAATGGTGGTGCTGCTGTTGGCCGGCAGGATCTGCGGCAGCACGTCGATATCGTGGTCGCTGCCGGCATCGAGGATGCCCATGTGCAGCGAGTAAATGTCGTAATCGGAATTGTTGTAGACGGTAAAGGCGAGTGGTGTTGTGCAGTTTGCTTATATTTCGGCTTTTTTGCGCTTTTGGTTGCGCAATATAGCGCAAGCGTCCTTTCCGACCCCGGTACAACAAAAAGCACCCGCCGGGGGGCGGGTGCCCATACTGTCAAAAAAGTTAAAATCCGGCGCCGGCGGCGGGCGGTTTGCGGCCCGTGTGCTGCCGGCTACTTGGTGGAATCCCGAAGGATCAGCTGATACCCTTCCAACAGGCGGGTGTTGGTCTGCTTGCGGGACAGGATGTCCAGCAGCATCCGGCAGGCGGCCGTGCCCAGCCGTTCCGCGTCGAACTGCACGGCGGACACCGCCGGCATCGTGCTTGTGAGCAGTTCGCTGTCGTACAGGCTGGCCACCTGCAGGTCCTGGGGCACCCGGATGTGCCGGGCGTGCAGCGCCTGCATCACATCGAAAGCCAGCCGGTCGTCGCCGCAAAGCAGGCAGTCCGGGCGCTGTTCCAGCAGCGCCTCCAGCGCGTCCGCCAGCTGGGCGGCGTTCTCCACCCCATCCTGCACCAGGCGGCGGTCCTCCGGAACACCGAACTCCGGCAGGGCGCGCAGATACCCGTGGATGCGGTCCTTGTTCACCATATAGGTGGTCGTACCCGCGATCAGCGCGATCCTTCTGGCGCCCAGGCGCAGCAGCAGCCGGGTCATCTCATGAGCGGCCCCCACCTGGTCGTTGTCCACCTGGGGGATCTGGTCGCACTCGCACCGCCCGATCACCACATAGGGCACCGCGTACTGGCGCAGAAGATCCAGGCAGGGGTCGTCTTCCATGGCGCGGGAGAGGATGACCCCGTCCGTTTTGTGGTTGGCCAGCTGCCGTTCCAGCTGGGTCGTGTCCGACGCGCTGGCATAGCACAAAAGCAGGTCATACCCCCGCTGCGCCGCCATCATGCTGATGCCCCCCATGCACTTGCGCAAAAAGGGCAGGTCCAGCCTGACAAAATGATCGGGGATGACCATGCTCAGGTTGTGGGTGGCCGTGTTGCCGGGCCACTGGGTGCGCACGATCGGCGCCGCGCCGGTGCTGGTCACATAGTCGCGCACCCGCTTGCGGGTGCTTTCACTGATGCGCCCCTTGCCAGACAAAGCGCGGGATACCGTTGTTTTTGACACCTGCAACGCCTGTGCGATCTCCTCGATCGAGATTCTGTCCTTCTCCGTATTCGCCACAATGACCCCTCCCGAATCAGATCGGCGCAATTTATTGCGCAATTTCAGCATATCAGTTTCCGCGCAGCCGTGTCAAGGGCATCGGGGCAAAACCGGCAGAACCACCAGCTTTCCCCAGACAGAATCGTCATTTTGACAAAAAAAGAGCGCCTTTCTCTGTGCAGCAACACAGGGAAAGACGCTCATTTTCCGAATAAACGGTTACAGCAGCCTGGTCAGCCGGCCGCCGTCCTGCTGCCAGACCGCCGTGCCGTAGGCCGGCAGCACCGCATCCAGGGCCTTTTCGGGGCGCGGGTTGCAGTTCTGCACAAACAGCAGCCCGTCCCGCCGGGCCGCCAGCACGCCGGCCGGCAGGGGCAGCGGGCTGGCTGACGCCAGTCCGGCCTCCCGGGCCAGTCCGGCATACAGCGCACTGTAAAAATCCTGGGGGAAGCGGCTGGCCAGGTAGTAGGCCCGGCCGGCGCCATAGGGGTGTACGGCGGCCGCCGGCGCCCCCGCAAAGTAGTCCTCGTCATACAAGAGCAGCGGGGTGGCGGGGTCCGTCTCATTCAGCGCAGGAACCTCGCACAAAATGCTGGCCTGGGTGGCGGGCAGCGGCAGCGGCGCGCCCGGCGCCGGGACGCAGCAGCGGCGCTCCTCGTCGTAAAGGCCGTCGATCTCGGCACGGCGCAGGCCCAGCAGTTCGGTCAGGCCGTAGGGCGTATCGCCCAGGCGGCAGAGGTCGCTCTCGTCCACCACGCCGCTCCACTGGCTGACCACCACCGTCCCCCCGCGGCGGGCAAAGCGGCAGAGCTTTTCGGCAAAATCTTCCCGCAGCAGGTAGAGCATCGGCGCCACCACCAGGCTGTACCCGGCCAGGTCGCTGTCCTGGCCCACAAAGTCCACCGTGACGCCGGCGCGGGCCAGGGCGTTATAGTGGCAGGCCAGTTCCCGCCAGTATCCCAGCCCCAGGTTGCGCGGCCCGCTGGAGCCTTCCAGCGCCCACATATTCGGCCAGTCGTGGACGATGGCCGCCTGCCGGGGGCGCCCGGCGCCGGCTGCGCAGGCCAGCTGTTCCAGCGCCGCGCCCACCTCCGCCGTTTCCCGGAAGGTCCGCGCATCGCTGCGGCCGTCATGCCCGACGACCGCCCCGTGGAACTTTTCCTCGGCGCCGCGGGCGGCCCGCCACTGGAAATAGCAGACGCTGTCCGACCCGTGGGCCACCGCCTGCAGGGCCGACAGCATGGCCACGCCGGGCTTTTTCTGCTTGGTCACCGGCTGCCAGTTGGTAAAGCTGGGGCTGGACTCCATCAGCAGGAAGGGCCTGCCCTTGAGCGAATAGAACAGGTCGTGCATCATGGCGGTGTCCAGCGCGGTCTGCTCCACCGTTTCGCTGGGCTTGTGCCAGGTGGGGTAATTGTCCCAGCTGACCAGGTCCAGCTCTTTGGCCAGGTCATGGTAGTCGATGTCGTGGAAGCGGTACATCAGGTTGGTGGTAAACTTTGCTTCCGGCAGGATGCTGCGGATCACGTCCCGCTCAAATCTGAAAAAAGTCGATGTGCCGGTCGCTGACAAAGCGCTTCCAGTCAAGCGTCAGCCCCTGCACCGCGTCCTCGCCCTGGGGGGCGGGGGCCCTGGGGGGCGGGGCTTTCGATCTGGTCCCAATCGGTATAGTCATGGCTCCAGAACCGGGCGTTCCAGGCCTTGTTCAGGGCGTCCAGGCTGCCGTAGCGGGCCTGCAGCCAGCGGCGGAACTCCGCCTGGCAAAGCGGGCAGTGGCAGTCGCCGCCCATCTCGTTGGAGATGTGCCAGAGGATCACCGCCGGGTCGCCGCCAAAGCGGCGGGCCAGCTGCTCGTCAATGGCGCGCACCTTCTGCCGGAACAGGGGCGAGGTGTAGCAGTAGTTCTGGCGGCGGCGGAACAGTTCCCGGGTGCGGTCGGCCCGCACCCGGCGCACCTCGGGGTATTTCTGCGCCATCCAGGCCGGGCGCGCCGCGCTGGGGGTGGCCAGAATGGTCGCGATACCGTTGGCCTACAGGGTGTGGATGATCGCTTCCAGCCAGTCGAAATGGTATTCCCCCTCCCGCGGCTCCATCACCGACCAGGAAAACACCCCCAGCGTCACCACGTTCACATGGGCCTGTTTCATCATCGTGATGTCCTGTTCCAGGATATCCGGCCGGTCCAGCCATTGTTCCGGGTTGTAATCCCCGCCGTGTAACAGTTTTCGCTCAGTCATTGCAAAGTCCTCCGTGCCGCATTGCGCACATTTGCGCATTTTCCAGAGCCGTTTGCTTTAGTATAGCAGTACGGAGCGGGGAATGCAACGGGGTTTCTTGATATTTTTGCCCTCCCGTCTCCCGCCTTTTCTTATCTGTCAGCAAAAATTGCGCAACATCAGCTTTGTTGCGCAATTTGCCGGCGAACGAAGGCGGGGAGCCGATCCTTCCGGCCACGGGAGCCATAAAGGCAGCCGAGACAAGGGAAGGAGCCCCCCGCACCGCGGCACAAAACCCGAGACAACAGCAGCGAAAAGCGCCGCCGCGGCCTGCGGCTTGCTACCGCCCGCCGAAATACCGGATCAAAATTTCCTTGATATAATGGTAGCGCCGCGCATAACTGTTTTCCACCCGGATCAGCTCAAACCCGTGTTCGCGGCAGATGGCCTCTTTCTTGCGGTCACGGGCCTGCACGGCAGGGTCACCGCGGTGTTCCTTGCCGTCCAGTTCAATGGCCAAAATTGGCATCAGGCGGCCGCCCTGCCGCTCGTAGACGACAAAATCAAACCGCCCGGTGTAGAACAGGTCCACGCAGGAAGGGTTGTCCACAAACACCTGAGAAATGGCGACTTCCCGCCTGACCGTACAGCGCCGCCCGTCCAGAAAAGCGTTGTCCAGCGCGTGGTTCAGGTTTTCGAGGAAGGCGTCCTCCGTCTTGGTGCTGTACGGTTTGATGCCCAGTGCCCGCGAAGCGGCGGGTTTGGCCGTCACCCGGGACGTACCGTGGCTCTTGACATACTGCACGAGCTCGTACAGATCATCCGAGCCGTCCTGACCCGCGTGCAGCCGGTCCAGCTGAGCCTGGTTGGACAGCACGACCAGCTGCTCCCGGGCGCGGGAGGTGGCCACATTGATGAGTTCTTTGTTGTCCTTCAGCCATTTGTAGGTTTCCGGCCGGGTCCTGTCGGTGACGGCCAGCGAGAAGATCACAACGTCCTTCTCGTCCCCCTGGAAGGCATGTACCGTGCCGCAGCTTGCGTTGGCGTACCCGCGCACCTTCAGCAGATCCTCAATACATTCCCGCTGACGCGCAAACGGCGTGATGATACCCACGCTGCGCTCCGGGTATTTGTCCAGATACCGGCGGATCATATCCACCTCGGCGGGGGCGGTGTTTTTCTCGTCGGTGGTGTCGTTTGGAATTTCCACATAGACCAGCGGCTTGTCGCTTTCCACCTTGCTGGCCACATGCAGTTTGTTGTTGTAGTACTTTTTGTTGTTGAACTGGATAATGCGCGGGTGGCAGCGGTAATGCCAGCTCAGCAGCACCTCGTCGCTGATGGCATCGCAGGCGAGGAAGCATTTGTAGATCGAGTTGGCAATGTAATCGTATTCCTGGGTAACCCGGTAGCGGCGGCGCAGGGTTTCGTTGTCCTTGGGGTCCAGCACGATCACCGGGCTGAGCTGCTGGGGGTCGCCGACGAGCATCAGGCTGTTGCCGCGCAGAATCGGCACCAGCGACATGGCGGTGTTGCACTGGCTGGCTTCGTCCATGATGACCATGTCAAAGACCGGCTCCGGCTTGCCCAGCCGGTGGGCGGAAATGCAGGTGGTGGCGATAATCGGGAACACCCGCAGCAGCTTTTTGAGGTTTTCGGGCTCAGAGAGGTAGCGGTTGAAAGCGATCACCTTATCCTGAGGTTCCTCCGGGCTGTTGACGATCTCCATCAAATCCTCATACTTTGGTTCACGCAGACGCAGGATGTAGCGGGCGGAGGTGAAGTTGAGGTACTGGTACAGCTCCTCCTCGTTGCGGTCGAGCAGGGCCAGCGCATCCTCGGTGGTGACGGTGCCCAGCTTGGCCAGTTCTTTTTGCAGTGCAGGCAGCTGCGCGCCCTGCAGCTCATACTGGAAGTTCAGGTGGCTGCGGGCTTCCAGCAGGCGGTGGATCGTTGCTTCCCGCTCCCGCAGGTCCAGGATCTTTTCGTAGCGCTCCAGCAGGGCGGTCAGCTGTTTGGCGCGCTCGGCCCGCTGGGCGTGGTTGCGGTCAAGCGCTTTCTCATAGACCTTGAGTTTCCGGCACTGATCGTACAGGCGGCGGATGGTATCCAGCGCCGCGGCCGTGCGCTCGCTGTTGCCCAGCCGCAAAATCGGGAAAGGGATGGTCCGCCCGCGATAAGTCAGATTTTGGAGTTTCTCCACCACGCCATCGATGGGGTGGTTGTTGTAGGAGGCAAACAGCACGGTCCGCTCATTGAAAAAGGCAGTGACCAGCGTGTTGACGATGGTGTTGGTCTTGCCGGTGCCGGGCGGCCCCTGCACATAGGTCAGCGGGTAACGCATCGCGCTGTTGATGGCCAACAGCTGGTCAAGGTTGATCCGCCGGTTGAGCAGCGCCAGCGGGAAGGATTTGCGCCGCCGCGGGCGGGTGGTCATCTCGCCAAAGAAGGCGCGGATCGGCGGGGTCGGGCCGGACTTTCCATCCTCCCGGTCGCTGTCATAGAGATCGAGGATGCCCCGGTACTCATAGTCCAGGTCCACATGCACATCCCGCCCGATTGCGACAAGGTAGGGCATATCGTTGACGCCCCGAAGCTGAGGATTGTTGGCGGTGATCCGGTCCTTGATCCGTTCAAGGTTTTGTTCCGGACGATCGAGCAGGGCGTAATCCTCGGGGTCCAAAAACTTCCGCAGGCTGACCTTGTCGCCCTGGATCGTGAATTCCCGGCACAGAACGATTTCGTCCTGGGCACGCAGTTCCCGCTTTTTGACATCCAGCACCAGCGGCCGGTATGCCAACACATACAGACCTTTGGGAGTGTCTACGCTGATGAGGTTGAGCCCCAGCTGCTGAATGTGCAGGTTCCGGCCTGCCGGGCCCTGGGTGCGCTGCTGGAAGTTTTCCACGATCTCGCGGAACTGCGCGTCGTTCAAGGGCAGCCGCCCGCCCGAAAAGGAATCGCCGTCCAGGCGCCGGATCAGGGCGTAGTCGGTCTTGTAGGGCACACTGTCCAGCCGGTTGCAGGCAGCCAGGTAGTCCAGCACCCGCAGGTTGACCGGGCTGGAAAAAAACACGGCGTACCGATTCGGGTTTTCCTCAATATCCGCCACAAGCGCCTCGTTCACCGGGCACCAGGAACCTTCCACCAGCTCGGCGGAGCGGATGCGGTCAAGATAGATCGAGAGTTCCTGCACGGTCAGCTGCCCCAGGTGCAGCCCGTCCACGACCAGAACGCCCCGGGGCAGCCGCAGCTCCCGAATGGCGATCCAGTAGCGGGTGGTCTGCTCGTTTCTGTTGCGATATTCAATGGTCAGCCATTTGCCCTCGTGGATGGCCTTAAAGACGGCAGCATAGACACCGGTCATGGGGATTCCTCTTTTCCCGAAGCATCGCAAAAGTGGTGAAAGCAACCGTTCGGACTGCGCGAACGATCGACAAACTTCTTGCCTTTATTATATCAGTTCCTGCCATGCAGGACAATGGCCGGGGATGGTTCCTACGCCCTCGTCCGGCAGATGATGGCGATGCCGTTCTGCCACATGCACGGCCCGGAGCATCATGTGATGGTGGGCGCGGCGTTGCTGACCGCCTACAAAATCGCGGGCGGCGAGTTGGACCTGGAACCGGCCTTGCAGGAGATCGCCAGCCGCGGCCGATATGTTTGAGCGAGTCGTCCGTTTCCCAGATTGCGTTGGCAAGTATGATCAGACAAGCGTCATTTTCTGGTTGGACAGCGCTTTGTATCGTTTTTTATTGTGCCAACCGGGCCCAACTTAACGAAGCGCCAATGAGCCCCGAACGAACATTATTCGGTGTTTGGCCATGCGGCTATGCTCTCTTTTTGCATGGAGCAATCCCGCCTTGTTCCGCAGATTCAGTCCCTTACCACAATGCAGTTGACTCTGCCCGAAACCGGCGTGCAGGCATCCAATGCGATAATTCCGTTCCCATAGTAAGGGGTAAAGTCCGGGTCGTTGTCAAACTCGCCGCCCCGGCCCTCATAATGCGCATGGCCGAAAGAGCAATGCCAGTGGCCGCAAACGATTGTCTTGCCGGGTTCCGTCACACCGCCGTGGGCGGCTTCCATGCCGTTCAGCCACCGGGCAGCCTCCCATGCTTCCGGCGTAGCAGCCCGCCAGTTGTCGAACGAGGCATATTGAACTTCGTGTCTTCCCAGCCGGGTGAGCGCACAGGGGATCCAGCCGTGCACAAAAATATAGTGCGGTGTTTCATAATAGTCCTGCATAGCCGGAATGAGCGTCTGCATGTAGGGGGTATGCAGAAATTCTCGTCCGGCGGCTTCCGGGTTGCTGAGCAGTTCCGCAACTGACAGCCCAGTAAGCTGGCAAACTGTGCCAACCGTTCCGTTGGAGTGGTGGTAGCTGCGCAGGTAGCCGCCCTGCGGCCAGTCATGCAACAGCTCCACGGCCAAATCTTCGTGGTTGCCGCGAATCAGGATGACTTCATCCTTTTCCAGCAGGTCCAGGATAAATGTCTGCAGTTCTTTTGCCTGCTTCCCCCTGTCGAACAGATCACCACAGACGACCAATTTGTGGGGTTCGCTATCCGCAAAGTAGCCTTGCTCGGTCAGGGCAGCTTGCAGTTCATCAAAATAGCCGTGGACATCGGCAACGACATAGTATTTCATGGTTGCTCCTTGCAAATATACAATTACCTACCAACAAGTTTACCACAAACCGCCCCCAAAAGCATTCCATCCTGTGCCTTTGCCATCAGGTTTTGTATATGGCGGAACTCTGCCATATCTATCTCAAGGATCAGCTTCGGCGGCATATCGTGTTTACGGATTGGGTTTTGCAGGCAGACCTTTGCCCTGCTGACGATACTGCGGAGATTCAGGATGGAGCAAACCAATCTGTCTATCTGCCGGCTGGTGCAAAGCTGGATTCCCCAGGCGATTCGGGATAAGATCGACTTGGAGGGCGAGATCCTGGCAAAGATCGCCTATTTCCTTGGTTTGATACGGCCTTCCCTCTTACAAGCTGACGACTTTGGCAAGATGTTGCCATTTGCTGCTTGAAGAACTTCATCGGGCGCACACTGATTGCGAGAGAATTGTGCAGCTATACACAAAACTGAATGAAATGCCTTGGCCTGAAAATGAAATGGCCGTCCGTACGTGATTTATTTATTTTTAGTTCTTATCCCCGCACACTCGGGGGGTGATCCCGCCAACCCGGAAGCGTCTGTTCAGGCCAACGCGGGAAGCGCGAAGTCTTGCGCAGAATTGGGCAGGAATGCTCTTTGCTTCGATAGTTCGCTGATTTTGGACACCGAAAATTCGTCACTTAAAAAAGAATTGGGCATCTTATCCATCATTTAGGTATGCGCATACCTATTGACTTTTTCCGTGGTTCTTTCCGTGGTTCCTTTTATACTTGTAGCAGGAGATGGTGCCATGACATTGAAATTGAGTTCTTTTTTGACCTCAAACAGCCAGTTTTCGGAAGAGTCTGGTAAGAGACTCCTTCTTTATGTATCCTTTGTCCAATGCTTTTGCCAGCAATATCATGTGTCGTACCAACCGGACACACAACCGGAAGGGCTGCTTCCCCTTCTCTTCCGGCAGGTCCCGGGATACGCCATTAAGGAAGCCGCCGTCACCTTTGACAGCGCAATGCCCTGGGAGTTGCTTCAAGGCAATTCTCAGTTAGCCGTTTCCCTATCCCACTTTCAACAAGAGCTTGTCAGATCTTGCTGCGCCACCCCCGCGTGGCTGCTTGCGCAGTTGGACGATCTGTTCGAAGCAGACAACATACTGTTCGACGTTTCTGTTACTCCGCCTACTCTTTGCACCCTCATTGCCCGGTTGGCCTCACTTCGACCGGCACGGCAGATTGTGGATTTATGCTGCGGTACTTACTCACTGGGACTGCGAATATGGCGGGAACTGGGTTCCGCCCCTGGCATATCCTGCCTTGGCGAGGATATTAACGGATATTTATGTTCTTTTGCACGCCTTCTGCTGTTTCTCTGCGGCGTTTATGATTTTTCCATTGCAGAGCGAGATATTACCCTTCCATTCACAGAACCGCCAGGACCTCATACGCCCACCATTTTTACTGCGGACTTTCCGTTTACCGGCAATCGGACGCGAGCCACCTCAAAGGACACCCCCAGTTCCAGGATATATGCTGACTGGCTTATGATCCGTGCCCTTCTGGGCAGGATGCACCCCGGCGACCGCGCTTTTGTTGTCGCCACCAAAGGCGCATTGGTTCGGAAAAACGAGTGCGCCCTGCGGGCAGAACTTGTAAAAAACGACTGGCTGGACGCCGTAATCCAACTGCCGCCCGGACTATATCCTGACCACAATCTGCCTCTTGAGCTCGTGGTCTTCGAAAAGGCCCGTCCTTCCTCCCGAAGTGGCCGGGTATTTTTCGCCGACATGAGCGCTTTCTCGATTCCGGGTACTCGCCGGGCCAAGAAACTCTCCCCATCCGGTATTGATCAGGCGTGCCGTGCTTTTCAATCCTTTGTTTGTGAATTGCCCTTTTCTGCTGTGGTTCCGAAGGAAGCAATCGAACATGCCGGCTGGAGTCTCTATCCCCTGACCTATCTGACGCAGGACAACTTGCCCAGCAGATCACTGCGACTGGGCGATGTTGCCAGCATTACCCGGGGATTGCAGCTTGCCAAGGGCTCACAGGTGTGCAGCACCCCTCGATATTTGCTTAACATTCGTGACCTGCAAAACGGCGAGATTCTGTTTGAAACCGCTGATCAAGTGGAGGTAGGCAGTGTCTCCTTAGAGGAAAAGTACCGAATCCAAGAAGACGATATCATTCTCACTTCCAAGGGTTCCGCCCTCAAAATTGCCATCGTACCGCCCAATCCTCCCGCCTCCTATTTGGGTGGGAATCTCACCCGGATTCGCGTCCGGAACGACCGGTACTCCCCTTATCTTCTATACGAATATCTGATCTCTGAACGTGGTCAGAACGCCCTTAACCTGATCCAAACGGGCACCACCATCCGCGTGCTTGGCAGTGCCAACTTAAAAGAGCTGAATATTCCTGACTATGCCTCATCCAGCGCTGTCAAAATCGGGGCAGCGCTTAAAGATGCGGCGATCCAACACCGCCAAGAGAAAAGAAAGCTGGACGAAGCGTTTGCCCGCAAAAGAGAATCTCTGCTATCCCAGCTTACCACTACAAAGGAGAGAGAAACATGAGCCGCCTTTTTATCAGTCACAGTTCACAGGACAAGGAGGCGGTACATGCCTTTGTTGAATTTCTTGTCTTGGGCATGGGAATATCTCGAGAGGACATCTTCTGTACCTCGCTAAATGGAACGCTGCCCGCCGGACAATTCTTTATTGAACGCATCCGTGCCGCCCTCCAGGACTGTCGGCAGGTCCTCTGTTTCCTCACGCCCAACTACATGAAAAGTGTCTCCTGCGTAGCAGAGCTGGGTGCAGCTTGGATTCAGACCAGCAAGATCATTCCTCTGCTGGTCCCCCCGATGCAGTACAGCGACTTCAATAACACCCCGCTGCTGGGCATGCAGATGCTGCGGCTTGATCGCGCTGATTTAATGGACCTCTATGACCAGCTGTGCGTCTGCCAAGTTGCCAAAAGCGGCCGGACCGCAGAATTCGATCGGCAGTTGAAAGCCTACCTTCAGCATATTGATCAGCCCCAGCTTAAACCCTCATTGATTGCCCCTGACGCCTATGGCTATTATCGCGTCAAAATCACATCGATTCGATCTACTCCGCCTCAATACCGTTGTTACAAGCTGGAAAGTCCGCTCCAGTTGCAGGAAAAAATGGTCCCCGGTGAGAGTCACTGGATTTTTTTCAAAGCCGGCATGTATGAGGATTTAGCGGTAGGCGACACGGTGGCGGTGCTTGTCGGTTCCACCAAACTGCACAAATTTTCCGACATCGGATATGCGCGCAATATCTACCCGGATGAGTTGAAAAAGCTCTCCAGCAGTTTCTGATTCACTTTGGCGGTCGAACATAGGCAGCCCCCAAACACAATCAGCAACCGGTTATCCGAGTGTTGCAATCTTGGGATAATTGTATCCCAAGTCTGTACCGCGCTGCATCCGCCGTTTTTTATCCGCTCTCCCTTCCGCTTTTTCGCATCAACAGCAGGAAGTACCCCACGCAGAGCAGATCCTGCACCAGCGAGGATGCCGGTGTGCCCAAGCCGATCAGGAAGAGCGATGTTTCTGGCAGACGGCTCATCGCCCAGGCCACCGGGATTCGCACGCAGAACGCCCCGATGATCCCCTGCGCCATCACAAACAACGTTTTTTCGCAGCCGTTGAAGTAGCCGGTAAAACAGAACAACAACGGGGTAAGCAGGCAGTCGATGGCGTATGCCTGCAAATACTGCCGGGCCGCCGCCACCACCGCCGGGTCCCGGGCAAACAGCGCCGCCAGCCAGTCACCGTGCCAGAAGGTCAGCGCCCCCATAAACGCCCCCACCACCAAAGACGACAAAATGCCGCAGCGCAGCGCCCGCTGCGCCCGGTCCATCCGGCCCGCGCCGCGGTTCTGAGCCACAAACGCGGACATGGACTGCGTATAGGCGGAGGGGACAAGCATGATGAAGGTACAGACCTTCTCCCCCACGCCCACACCGGCTGAAGCGGTGGTGCCCATACTGTTGACCAGGGCCTGGATCACCAGGAAAGAGCTGCCCAGCAGAGTAAGCCCGGCCAGGACCGCGCGGCCGGCCTCCTTGGGGCTGCCACTGCCGATGGCCTCTCCCACAGTCACGGTAGGCCCCATGGACAGTCCGGTGACCAGCATTGTAAAAGTCGAGAGGAGCATACTGCCGGTGGATACGCCGGAGACATCGGCGGTGGAGGCAAACTGTCCGACCACCAGCAAGTCCACTCCGCCGTAGAGCGCCTGCAAAAACAGCGTGAGCAAAACAGGTAGTGAAAAGCGGGCCAGACTGTAAAAAATGCCGCCACTGGTCAGCGAACGGGACGGACCTGCCATAAATATACACTTCCTTCAAACTGTGAATTGGGCGATCACGGCCCGGCGCCGATGCACCGCTCGAAAAAAGCCGGGGAAGGAACCGGACATTCCGGTTGCCTTCTCCGGCTTCCCTGTTTGGGATGCCCTCCGGCGTTTTGGGGTGCTCACCCCTGCAGTTCGCTGAGGATCGTGCTTTCGAACACACCGCTGGCTGCCCCGATCAGAGTGCAGTGGGCCGAGCCGGGCTGCGTGATCGAAACGCTCCGTTTACGGTGGGACAGCAGGCGGTTCACCTCCTGCTCGGTGCGGGCTACAAGGCCCGGCAGATGGGCAGGCACCGCCCCCGCCAGCACAAACTGGTCCATATCGAACAAAAAACTGAAGTTATAGATCGACGTGACCAGCCCCGGAAGCAGAAACTCCACCATCCGGTTTTCCAGGTCCGGCGAAAGCACCGGGTCATCCAACAGATTGACCCCAAAAGCCTTTTCCAGAGCCTGTAAGTTGATGCGGGTCTCCAGCGGTTCGATCTGCGGCGGCAGAGGCGCCTTCAAATCGAAGGGCCCCATGTGGGTGTTGCCGATCTCACCGGCGCGGCCATGCCCGCCGAGCCAAATCGCACCGTTGCTCATGATTCCGGCGCCGAAACCCGTGCCTAATGTCAGGTAACACAGGTTCATCGTTTCCCGCGGACCGCCGCGGAGCAGGGCTTCGCCCAGGCAGGCCAGATTCACGTCATTCCCGTAAAAGGGTGGCAGATGCAGCGCTTGCAGCAGCGGCCCGAACAGGCGCTGCAGCGGGATCATTGATTCCTGCCGGTCATAGTACAGCGCAACGGTTTCCGCTTGGCCGTCGATGTCAGCCGGCATACCGATTCCCACGCCCAGCACATGGCAGGGCGACTTTTCCACAACCGACTGCAGCAGCGGCGTCAGTTTGACGTAGTCCTCCGTCTGATGGAAGCAGTCAAACGGATGCTGCTCGTATTGCAGGATCTGCCCGGCCAGGTCCACCAGGCCCACTTCCAGCATGCTGCCCTCGAAATTCAGTGCCAGGGCCGCATAGGCTGACGGGTTGAACCGCAGGTTGCGGCGCCGCCGCCCCGGGCGGCCGGCCGGTTCCTCGCTTCCAATCTCGGAAATGATGCCGCGGGAGATCAGGAAATCCACCGCTTTGCTGGCTGTGGGGAAGCTCATCTTGGTGCGCTGCACGATTTCGGCGCGGGACAGTTCCCGCTCATGCAGAAATAAGTCAAAAACAGTTTTCCGATTTCTGGCTTTCAGATATTCCGGTACATAGGATGTCATGAAAAGTCCTCCTGCCAGTCCGCCTTGCGGTCGGGATCGGTAGATCAATATCGTTCCATTTTTTCTATTGTAACAGGAATTTTTCCAGATGCCAAGACCGGGCATTTCTTCGTTCAGCACACCGCAGGCGAGGTCGTCTGCCCGGCGGACAAGCGTTCCAGCGCCAGCTGCACAGCGCCTTCCGTGGCGGTGCGCGTGGGCCGAACGATCGGGGAACCGGGGAACAACCGGGCCGCCAGTGCGCAGAATTCATCATACAGGACCGGCGATTTCAGGATGTTGCTGCCCCAGACCCCCAACGGGAACCCAGGTTCCTTTTCACTCAGGCGCAGCGCATTCGCCACATCCTCGGCAATGGTTATCATCAGGGCAGCAGCCTCTTTCAGAATGGTCACCGCGTCCGGGTCACCCGCAGCGGCCGCCTCGTTCACCAGCTTGCCCAGTTCCGGCGGCTTCCAGGGCGGGTTCGCAATGCGGACCGCGATGTTGTTGAGGTCCTCCCGCGTATACACCGAGAGCTCCTCGCAAAGGCGGCGGATCAGCACGCCTTCGGCCGCAGCGCCGTCGAGCCACCGGCCCAGTTGGCGCAGCGCGCGTTTGCTGACCCAGGTGCCCGAGCCCTCGTCCCCGAGGATCGTGCAGGACCAGCCACCAGCCCGGGCACTGTGGCCCTGGCTGTCCCGGCCAAAACCGATGGACCCAGTACCGGAGATTACCAGTACACCGCGGCCACCGGTCACTGTGTAGTGGGCCAGTTCCGCATCGTTGACAATATATTGCGGGCAGTCAAGCCCCGGGATCTGCCCGTACAGTTCGCGCAGGAACACGCCGTCCTGATCGCTGTCCAGGCCGGTGGTTCCCACCACCAGGTAGCGGCAATCCGACCGCCGCCCCCCGAACTGGCCCAGGCAGGTATCCAGCGATTCTCGAATAATCCGCTTGACCTGGTCTTCCGGCACACAGTAATGGTTGGCCGGCTGGCCGGTGTAGCTGCCCAGCGTATGGCCCTGCAGGTCCGCAGCCATCACACGGTAGTTGGTGCCACCGGAATCAATTCCCAGTACATACTCCATATTGCTACACCTCCAGATCAATGGGTGCCGGGCTGCACATACTCCGTCTCGCCATCGGCGCCCTTGAATTTAATGTTCAGCAGCATATCCAGCTTGTGGAAGGTCGCAAAGCTGGCGTTTTCGATGCCCAGCTCAGCGGGCACCGCGGCGCTGGCTACCTGCATCGGCAAAATGTACTCAAACGGCTGGGTATACCACTGGCCGGTCACCTGCAAGGTGCAGTCCCGCGGGTCTGCTGCGTCGGGTCCCCCCAGCGTGTAGACATGGGGGCAGACACTGCGGTGATAAGCCATCAGGTCCAGCATGCGGCGGCGGTCCGGGTCTCCCTCAGGCGGCACCAGATAGAACCCCGCCACATCCGGCTTGATCGAACTTGTCGGGCCGTGAAGGAACTCTTCAAAGTCGAAGGCCGCAGTGGGGATCAACAGAGTCTCCTGCAATTTGAGTGCACCTTCCTGGGCGATGCGCAGCGCCTGGCCCTTGCCCACCAGATAGGCCGCCTTCAGCCCGCGCTGGGCCTCGTCGTTGACCTTCTGCCAGGCAACGGTAGATTCGACATTGGCCGCCATCGCCCGACCGGCTGCGGTCAGCGTTGACATATAGGTCTCGTGGTCCGCTTCGCTCAGTCGGCCGGTGGCACGGGCTGTCTCCAGAGCCAGCAGATAGAGGCCCAGGATGGTCATGGTATACCCCTTGGTTTTGGGGCCGACGGTTTCCGGCCCGCAGGGAATGGCCGTATAATGCTGGCACAGGTCGCAGATGCGCCCCCGGTCGCCGGTCATGGCCAACGAGGGAATGGCCGCGAAGCGCTCCATCGCCGCGATTGTGTTGGTGGAGTTGCCTCCCTGGGAGACATAGATCATCAGCGGGCGCTGACCGTACACCGCATACAGGCGGGACGGTGCGCTGACCGTGACATCCATGCCCAGCACCTGGGACATAAAAGGTGCCGCTGTGGCCGAGGCATTGCGGGACGTTCCGCTGGCCACGATATACAAACGATCGGGTTCCACGGCGCGGAACAGCTCCACAAAGGGTGCTGCCAGGCTGGCGCGGTTCGCCAGCGCCCTGGCAAACACATCCGGTTGCTCTCGAATGTAGTCCATCATATTCATTGTCATACGCTCCTTTGTTCTTATTCCAATGTTTTTATTCAAATTTCAGCGCCATGGCATAGTGGATGCCGTAGTCGCCGGTGGCGTCGTACCAGCCGCCGTGGGCGTCCACGATCCCCTCCCGCGGGCCCGCAAAGGGCAGCGCCCGGTCGGCGGCCAGCCATTCGCCGCTGTCCCGCTGGGCCTTGAAGTAGTAGCCCACTGCGCTGATCATCCGCATGGTCAGCACCTTGCCGCTGATCCGGAAGGGATGGGACCGCACACAGCCCCCGGGGCCTTCCGCCTCCACCTGGTATTCGCCCTCGGCGGTGTAATCGGTAAAATCGGCGGTCCAGAACGTGCCTTTGTTCCAGTTTGCCACCGGTCCCGCTTCGCAGGGCAGCAGCGAACGGCAGACCCGCCCGGCCGCATCCACCAGCCGGCAGGCGCCGGGGGCTTCGCCGTCGGCGCACCGGATCACGACTTTTTTTGGGCCGTCAGCGCTGTAGCCCATGTGGTTGGTCAGGATTTTCATGGAGAATCCTCCTTACAGTTGGGTTATGATTCAGCGGAAGAAGAATTTTCCGCCAGAGCCGGATTGGATGCGCTCCAACGTGCAAAAATCAGAATCGCCACGGCCATGACCACGGCGTTGACCAGCATCACCGGGCCCACGCCCAGCAGGTCGCTGGCCAGGCCGCCCACCATGCCAAACATGATCTTGGAGACCACGTTGCTGATGATCGCGTTGAGGGTTTGACCGGTGGCCCGTAACTCGCGCGGGACGGTGCGGGCGATGAAGGTGACCAGGCAGTAGTTGAAGCCGGTATAGCCGATGCCGTGCAGCAGGTTGACCGGGATAACGAGAATCGGGTCGCGCAGCAAGAACAGCAGCGCCCAACGCAGCACGGTCACCCCGCCCGACAGGATCAGTGTGCCCCGCACGCCGATCTTGCGGATGATGCGATGGATGAAGAAAAGCATCGGGATCTCGGACACCGAGCAGGCGAACATCATCATTCCCACCCGGGAACTGTCGCCGCCAATGGATGTATAGTAGATCGGGTAAAAGTTGTAAAAGAAGTTCAGCCCGCTGCTGAAAACAAGGTTGATGAGGATCATGCCCAGCAGGTTCCTGTTTTGCAGCAGCGCTTGGTAGCCGCCCTTGCGGCCGCCCTGGCGCTGGTACCCGCAGACCTGCGGCAAACCACGGCAGACCAGCAGGCAGGCAGTCATGCACAGGGCCACCATCCAAAAGATCATGCGGTAGCTGTCCTGCAAAGCCAGGCCAATGAGCAGGACCGTGACGCTGTAGCCGATGGTGCCGCCCATGCGGATCTGGCCATAGTCCCAGCGGCTGCCCTCGAGGCATTCGAGCGTGTAGTTGTCCTGCAACGGGACGATCGGGTTGATGAACGCCGAAAACAGCGTGACGGCCAACAAAAGGAACCAGAAATCCGTGTTCAGGTAAAACAGCAGGCTGGCCACCGCCATACAACCGTACAGCAGCATCAGCACCCCGTTTTTGCTGCGAGCCCTGTCACTGAGGATGCCCCAGCCCAGCTGGGCCGCCAGCAGCACTGCTGTGGAAACCGAAACGGCCATGCCGATCTGTGTATCGCTGAGCCCCACCGAGGACAGGTACAGGTTCAGGTAGGTGTTGTAAATGGCCTGCCCCGCGTAAAACAGTACATACAGCAAAAACAGCCGGCGGGGAAACATATCCTGATTGGCAGTTGTCCGGTCCATACCGTCCCCCCTTTGGGTGTTCCGGCATCAGGTACCGGTGCCTTGTGCATGTCTCGGATGATTTATATTCTAAAGTTTATTAAATAATTATCTTGGCTTTAGAATACTCCCTTTTCTCTGTCCCGTCAATCCGCACTTTCGCCGAACTTCTCTGCGTTTCTTTGTGCTTTTCAACAAAAGTTTTTTCATCATTGTTTGTTATCGTTCAAAACGCCCGTTTGCATGGCCGTAGCGCCCCTTCCGCACCCGGCACAGCAAAACGCCCGATCCGTTTGAAAACGGATCGGGGCCACGCAATTTGAGGAGGACTGCGGTCACTCGAGCTCGGCAAGGAGCTGCGGAATGTCCGCCAGCTGTTCCAAATGGAAGCGGGCGGCGCTCTGGTCAAAGGGAAAGCGGTCGTCGCGCAGGGCCGCCACCACACCCCCGGCCGCCGCGCCCGCCTGCACGCCATAAGTGGAATCCTCCACGATCAGGCACTCCGCAGGCGTGCGCCCCAGCTGCGCCATCGTGTATTGGTAAATTTCCGGGTCAGGCTTGCTGCGCGTGAACGCTTCACCGCTGACCACCACATCGAACGCTTCGGTCAGCTCGCACTCGGTCAGTACCCGCCGGATATTTGCCAGAGCGCTGCTGCTGGCCAGCGCGATCTGCAACCCCATTGCCCGTAGGCGGGCCAGCAGCGGGCGGACCTGCGGGCGCAGAATATCCGGGTAGAAAACCTGACAGGCAGCCCCTATCTGAGAGAGTTCCTCCGCGAACGCCACATCGTTGTCCCGACGGCAAAGACGGGCCATAAAGCGCGGATAATCCTGGCTTGCCATACCGACTGTGGGATACAGGCTTTCCGGCGTGACCCAGGGGTACCGACCACGCAGCTGTTCCCAATCATGGTACAGATAAACCGGTTCGCTGTCAATCAACACGCCGTCCATATCAAAAATGACCGCTAGTATGGACATTGCGGTCTCCTTTCCACCGGTTGTTCCGGTTCGCCAGGGTGTTGTTCGTCAAAAAGCAGCCGGCGCTGTTTTTTACCAGACCTAGGGGTTTACCACTTCAAATTCAAATTTCTGGGTCACTCCATCCAGGTACTCTTTGCTCAGGTCGATCGCACGGCCGAACTGGTCGCGGACCACATTCTCCACACACAGCACCGGCGAACCCCGGTGCAGCCCGAACAGAGCGGCAAACTCCGCGTTGGCAGTTTGCGCCATCAGCGTGCGGTGTGACCGAGCAACCTGGACATGATAGACCGTTTCCAGCACATGGTACAGCGACTGCGCCGCGAAATCATACTGATCAATGCCCGGGAAGATGGATTCGGGGATATAGTTTTCCACCAGCACAAACGGCTTGCCGCTGACATAACGCAGCCTTACCAGATGGTAACAGCGGTCCTGCCGGTTCAGTTCCAACCGGCCGAACAGCGCCGGTGTGTACCCCACCCAATCCGCGCGCAAAACCTTGGTGCGGTGCTCCAGATTCAGCAGGGTCATTTCCTGCTCGAAACTCAGCTGCCGGTTCAGGAACCGGCCCCGCGTATCCGGCACACGCACGAAGGTTCCCCGGCCGCGCATACGCTCCACGACGCCTTCCTCGATCAGCGCGTTGTAGGCCTGTCGAACCACCGGCCGCGAAATGCCCAGCGCCTGGCAGAGCTCCTCCTCGGTGGGCAGTTTGGCGCCCTCTGGGAATTGCCCTCCGGTGATGGCGTCCAGCAGCCCGCGGCGGAGTTGCTCATACAGCGGCACCGCGCTGTTTTTATCAAGGTGCAGTTCATACCGTTCACTCATGCCTGGCTCCTTTTGACCAGCGCCCTTCACAGTGGTGCTCGGACGCCGAAACCGCCCTGTTCCATGCAGTTGCGCGCCGACACACGCTGCCCGGCTTCCAGCGCATGCAGCAGTGCAGGCGCCGGCATCGCCCGACCTTTTTGCCACCCGGCGTCGTACAGGTCGCACAGAAACGCCGCCAGGAAGGCATCCCCTGCCCCCATGGTGTCACTGGCCTGCACGATCTGCGTTGACTTTTGCAGGATTTCCCCTTCTACCGACAACAACTGCCCGGCCGCACCCATTGTACCCAGCACATGGACGACGCCGCGGCGATGCAGCGGGGCGCACAGCGCCGCAAAGGCAGCCTGATCCATCGGCTCACAGGAGAGCATCGCCAGGTCGATTCCATGGCAGACTTCGTCGTAGTAGGCCGCCGTCCGATACTTCTCTTTTTCCCCGAAATCATAGGCGAACACCGCCGGCAGCGCCTGCACAGCAGCCATCTGTTCCGGCATCTTGGCATTGCAGCTGCTGACGATCAGGTTCGCAGTTTTCAGCTCGGCCTGCTCGGCCGTGCCGATCTGCAAGGCCCCCACCCAGGACTCACCCGTGGTGATGCCCAGGTAGGTCCGCTCCCCGTCTACAACATCATACCAGCACACTTTGGTGGTGCGCCCTGGCAAAACCGGGCAAGCGTGGCAATCAACGCCATTTTCGGCCAGCGCCCGGCGCAGGATCCCGGCCATCTCGTCATCACCAAAGGCGCCCAGATATTCCGCCTGTGCCCCTAGCCGCGCCGCATGGACCGCCACATTGACGGCATTGCCACCGGGGAAGTACTCGCCGGTGTTCCGGTAGGCGTCGATTACGTTATCCCCCAAGGCGATCAGTTTCATGTTCAGTAACTCTCTTTCCTGTAATATCGGCGAATGTCCAGCGAATGACCGGTGATCTGTTCCATGTTTTTGCTGATGCGCTGCAAAACCGCCCCCATAATAACCGGACCAAGCAGCGGACGGAATTCGTCGCTGATGCCGGGCAGAGCATAGTCCCGCACATCGAAGCAGGTCAGTTTCCGGGTATGGCGGGCCGCAAAGGCCTTGACCCGCTCATCCTGGGCGCGGGTCGGGCCCTCGGTCAGCAGCAGCGTGGTGCAGACATCGTCCTCCAGCAGCTCCAGTGTGCCGTGGAAAAATTCCGGGCTGGAAACGCTCTTGGTGCGGATCCACTGGCTTTCCTCCAGCACACACATGCTGTAGCTGTAGGCGGTGGGCCACAGATCGCCGCTGCCGATCCAGATATTATACGGTTCCTTGCAGTAATCCTGCGCATATTTCAGGCACTTGGCATCCGCCTGCTTGCGTACCTGTGCCAGCGCAAAGGCAAGGTTCTTCAGCTCATCCGCAAAGCGGGGGTAGGCATCAAAGTTACCGCTGCGGTACAGGATGCGGCCGATCAGGAGGTAGAACACCAGCTCCTGCGGGCGGCCCTCGCCGTAGACGATGGTGTCATCGCAGATGGATTCCAGCGTGGAATTTTCCTTGCCGACGGCGGCAAACAGGCGCACGCCCTGCTCCTTCAGCCAGTTGGCCGCCTTTACGGTCTCGGCGGTGTCGCCGGATTTCGAGGTCAGGAACGCCACGGTCTTATCGGTGATGCGGTTGCAGTCACCGGTCATCAGGTTGGCGGACAGGACATTTTCGACCGGCAGACGGGACATGTGGCGGATATAGAAGGCGAACGGATCCAGCATCGCCTGAGAACCGCCGCTGCTGGTGAACAGCAGCAGGTCAAAACCGCCGTCCCAGATAGAATCGGCAATGGATTCGATTCTGGACCGCTGGTCATAGATCACCGCCCCGTTGGCAATGATCTGTTCCTCATTGAAATTGACCATTTGCATAAATACTGCCTCCCGTCCGCCAGATCGCCAAAAGGCGCCGGGCGGTTAGTTTGTTATTTTGTAATAACAATATATCAAAAAGCATGCCCCGTGTCAATCGTTCTTTCGCCCAGCACTCCGAATTTCACAAAGTGTACAAATCAGCGCCTGAAATATGGACAAAACGTAGTATATTCCGCCTTTAGAAAGTCCGAAAAGAAATGTCATGATGTTTGTAACGGAAATATGGTATTCATTCCAATGATTTTCAGCTCAAGCGGAATGATGGGAATGGATTCCGTTTAGTCTCCTTGTATTCCGCAACAGACCTGGTCATCGTAGATGTTTTTGGCGTCAGTTCGATGGTTCCTACAGTTTGATTTGTTGGATTGATCCGCTCCCCCTTATACAGCGAAGGTGGGCAGCACCCCGCAGCCGGTCAGCCAGACGCCCAGTTTAGCGGCGAGGTCACCCTCATCCGGGTGGGCCGCGAAGGCCGGGCCCACCTGCGCTTGCGGGCAAAGGCTGCGCACCGCACCGGCAATATCCCCCGGCTCGCCGCCACAGTGGCTATAGAAGGGCAGCAGGACCTTGCCGGTCAGCGCAGTGCGGTTGCGGCGCAGCCAGGCTGCCAGCGGCGGGGCGACGGTGCCGCACCAGTTGGGGGTGCCGACAAAAACGATGTCGTACCCGGCAGGGGATTCGCTGACCGGCAGCAGCCGCGGGTAGTGATGGCTGTGGATCTCCCGCCGCACCTGCTCCAGCAGTTCCGGGAAGCGGGAGGGATACGGCTGGCTGGGGTAGAGCCGGGTCAGCGTGCCGCCGGTCAGCCGCTGCAATTCCTCCGCCAGTTTGCCGGTGCTGCCGCTGTAGGTGTAAAACGCGATCAGGATGCGGGGCGGGGCGCAATTTTCCGGGCGCGGCGTTTCGTACACAGCCCTCACCCCTTCTGCTCCTGCTTGCCGAAGGACATACAGGGGGCGATGACCTCGCCGGTGCGCAGGTACTGGTAGGTGGGCATCTCAAACAGCACCGGCTTGAGTTTGGCGTAGTCGAGCTTGCCGTCGGCGGTCGGCACCGAATCATCGGCCCAGGTGGCGGAAATTTTGCAGATGAAGCTCTCAAAGTTCGGCGTCTTATAGACATCGTCCACCGTGCACTCCATCGAGACAGGAGCCTTTGTGATCATCGGTACGCCGGCGTCGCCGACCACATAGTCGAACAATTCGCTCTTGTCGGCCTTCGCGCCGCTGACGCAGCCGGTGCAGGGGTGGAGGTTGGCGTGGGCGGCGTCGATGACGGTGCAGCTGTGCCCCGCCTCCTGTGCGCCGCGGATGAACTCGTTTGCCAGCAGATTGGACGAGCCGTTTTTGTTGGGGCTGCCCTCCAAAACCACGATCTTCATGCCTGTTTCCTCCCGTTTCGGTCGATTCTGTTTATAAAGATTCCGCCCAGGCTTTCAGCTCGCCCAGTTGAACGCGGTTGTTGAACAGGCGGCTGGCGCCCACCCGAATCTCAGCCCCGGGGCAGCTGGGGGCCAGCGCGGCGGCGGTGCGGCCGATGCCGCTGCCGCCGGAGGTAGCGAACAGAGCGATCTCTTTGCCGGTGAAGTCGTAGGCTTCCAGGAAGGAGTTGACGACGGTCGGCGCCACGCCCCACCAGATTGGGAAGCCCAGCAGAATGCGGTCGTAGGCTGCGACGTTGGCATCGTGGTCGGCCAGTGCCGGGTGCGGCAGCCGGCCGGTCATCTCCAGCGTCGAGCGGGATTTTTTGTTGTTCCAGTCAAGATCCGCCGCCGTGTAGGGCTGCTGCGGACGGATCTCGTATAGATCGGCCCCGGCCGCCGAGGCCAGCGCCCGCGCCACCCGGGCCGTCACGCCCGAAGCGGAAAAATACGCAACCAATGTCTTTGCCATAGAAAACACCCTTTCTTTTTGAGTTTTGGGCGGATTGTATTTCATCTCTTTTTCCCAGCCGTGGATGACGTTGAGACGGGCGGCCTCGCCCAGGGCCTCCATCTCGGCGATCTCATCGGCAGAAAGTGTCGGCGCACTGCGGGGTGAACTTGTCCAAGAACAGGTAAGAATCCCGATGAGATCGTTAGAAGTTCAACAAAAGACGACATCTCCGTGTTGTCCTGTCGTCAATTTTATTGTAATCAGCCTGGACGCGGTTGTGAAATGCTTATTTTCAATCGTCTGTCATACGAAAAAACAATGGCGCAAAACGCCGTGTGTTCATTGACGCGGCGCCGGTAAGAGGGCTATACTGTTTATATCCTGACACTGCGTCAGAAGCCAGAGGTGGGCAGAGTGTCAGAGCGATCTTTGCCCGCTCCCCATCGAATCCATCTGGGCGCGAACCGCGCAAGGAGAATGTGCTATGGAATATACAACGCTTGGAAACACCGACATCCGGGTATCCAAACTCTGCGTCGGCTGCATGAGTTTCGGCAAACCCGGCACGCTGCATGACTGGACGCTGGACGAGGCCGGCACCGAGGCGATCGTCAAACACGCGCTCGATCTCGGCATCAACTTTTTCGACACGGCCAACGGCTACTCTGACGGCACCAGCGAGGAATATCTCGGCCGGGCGCTGCGCAAAAACGTCGCCCGGGACAAGGTCGTCATCGCCTCCAAGGTCTACTTCAACCCCGGCCGTCTTTCTGCCGAGGCGATCCACCGGGAGATCGAGGGCAGCCTGCGCCGGCTTGGCACCGAGTATCTGGATCTTTATATCATCCACCGCTTTGACTACGATACCCCGATCGAGGAGACGATGGAAGCGCTGAACGATCTGGTGGTGTCCGGCAAGGTGCGGGCGATCGGCGCTTCGGCCATGTACGGCTACCAGTTTTACAATATGCAGCTGGCCGCCCGGGACAACGGCTGGACGCAGTTTTCGGCGATGGAGAACCACTACAACCTGCTCTACCGGGAGGATGAGCGGGAGCTGATCCCGATCTGCCGCCAGATGAACGTCTCGTTGATGCCCTACAGCCCGCTGGCCGCCGGGCACCTGACCCGGCCCACCTGGAACTCCGATTCGCTCCGCAGCCGCACCGACCGGGCCGCGATGGGCAAGTACGACCGCACCGAAGAGCAGGATATGGAGATCGTGCGCCGGGTTCACACCCTGGCCGAGCGGTACGGCGTCAAGATGCAGCAGATCGCCCTGGCCTGGGAGTGGGCCAAGGGGGTGGCGTCGCCCATCATCGGGGCCACCAAAGCCTCGCATTTTGACGATGCGGCCGGCGCGCTCTCGGTCAAGCTGCGCGGCGAGGACATCGCCTGGCTGGAGGAACCGTACCTTCCCCACCGGGTCGTCGGCGCCATCGACCGCAACCCGGAAGAGGGGGTCAAACTGCTGGATGTGAAAAAATGAGCGGGGAATCAACAAAACGAAAGGAGTCTTTGCCATGCGCATCACAATGATCCTGTACTACACCGGCCAAAACGGCAGCGCGCGCAAATTTGCCGAGGAGATGGAGCAAAGCGGCACCGCCGCCAAGATCCGCGCCGAGGCCGGCAACGAACGGTACGAATACTTTTTCCCGATGAACGACCCCGAGACCGTTCTGCTGATCGACAGCTGGAGCGACCAGGCCGCGCTGGACGCCCACCACGCTTCGCCGATGATGGGCGCCATCGCCGCGCTGCGGGAAAAATATGACCTGCACATGCGGGCGGAGCGCTATCTCTCCGACGACGCCGGGATGCCGGACGCCGACAAGAAGTTTATCAAGACCTGAGCGGTTTGCCGCCGCATCCGAATCTTCAAAAAGACAAACGACCGCGCCCCCTGCTTCAAGGGAGCGCGGCCGCTTGTCTGTTTCGTTTCCTGTGTTTTATTTTGGGGACCGGGCGGCGCGGTACAGTTCTTCCGGCGCGGCGTCCTCCCGCAGCACCTGCAAACTCTGGATAAACAGCGACGTTGCGGTGTTGAACACCTGGTTCTTCTTCCAGACCAGCACGCTGCGGGTGGTGCGTTCCGGCACCAGCGGCACAAACCGCAGATCAGGGCTGGCGTGCAGCGAGAGCGCGCCGTCCATGCAGACGGCCACCCCCATCCCCTGCTCCACCAGCAGCGCGATGTTGGACAGCAGGTTGTACCCCACCAGGATGTTGAGCCGGTTCTCCTCGCAGCCGATCCAGTTCAAAATCTCCCGCCGGGCGCTGGGGCGGCTGGGCAGCATCAGCGGCTGGTCGATCAGCTCCCGCACCGCGACTTGTGCGCGGCCGGCGAAGGGATGAGACCTGTGCACCAGCACGCCCCAGCGTTCCCGCACGGCCAGCCGGATAAACTCGTACCGGGTGGTGTCCACTGGTTCGAGCAGTAGACCTAAGTCCAGCGAGCCTTTGTCGATGCGCTCTTTCAGCAGGTCCGCCATGCCGTTGTACAGCTCGAACCGCACGGCCGGGTACTGCCGGGAAAACCGCCGGATGGCTTTGGCCAGGTCGTGGCCGCCCAGCGCCTCGGTGGCGCCGATGGTGACGGTGCCGGCCACACTGTCCCGTTTGCCGGCAAACTCGTGCTCGGTGCGGTCGGCCAGTTCCACAATGTCCTGGGCGCGCTGGCGCAGCAGGGCGCCGTCCTCGGTCAGTTCCAGGCTGCGCTTGCCGCGGATAAACAGCGTGGTGCCCAGTTCCTCCTCCAGATCGCTGATCTGGCGGGAGAGGGTGGGCTGGGTCAGGTGCAGGTTTTCGGCTGCGCGGGTGATGTTTTTCTCCTGCGCCACGGCCAGAAAATAGCGCAGCGTCCGCAGTTCCATAGGGGGCCTCCTTTCAAAAAATGCTGCCGCTTCGATATACTTCAAGTGTAGGGGATGAGGCCATCCCCTGTCAAGACGGGACCGGTCAAAGCGAGCCCTCCTCTCCACGCAAAAACAGACATACACTGGTTTGGTGTATGTCTGTTTGCGTATGGGGAATTTACCGCATGCTCCCTCACCCCTCCGCCGCCTTATTGATGCAGGTTACGGCGTTCAGGCTGCGGGGGTAGCCGATGTAGGGCAGGCACTGGGAAACGACCCGGATCAGAAAGTCCTTGTCGTTGCCGAGGTTCATGTTGCCCTTGGCGTGGCTGGTCAGCTGGGGCTCGCAGCCGCCCTGCGCGGCCAAAAAGCAGAAGGTGATCATCTCCCGCTGGGCCAGGCTCAGGCCGGTGCGGGTGTAGTAGTCGCCGAAGCAGTTGGCCGCCAGCCAGCGGTTGATATGCCCGGCCTTCCAGGCTTCGAGCATCTGGGGTCCGAAGATGGCGGCCTGCGCCTGTGCACCTTTTTCCAGCCGGTCGTCCATCGTGGTGGTGGCCTGGGGTTCCAGCGGCAGGGCCACGCCGCGGCGGGTAAGTTCCTCGTTGGTCAGGTCAAGAAACGGCCGCACCCGGCCGATGCCGAGGTAATCCACCGCCTGGTAGACGACCTCCTTGACCATGACCGGCGTGAGCCCTGCATCCAGCGCCCGGGGCAGTTCTTCGGCAAATTCTTCTTTCCCCTGGCAGCCCAGCAGCGTCGCCAGAATCGCCATGTGGCGGGTGACGGGTTCCAGCTGCTGGCCGGGCTCGTTCACCACCTCGTCAAAGGCAAAATGGTCAAAGCGCTCGGCAAATTCCGGGTCGGTCTCGTGGTAGTTTTTCATTGTGCTGCACTCCTTTGTTTGTCTTGTTCGGTCTATATTTTCATACGCTTTACGGCATGAACCGTGGCGTTGCGGACAACGCTTTGTCTGCGCAACCGCTCATTTTTCCCGCAGGCTCAGTGTGGCGGTAATATTGCCTTTGCCCAGCACCTTTTTCAGCTCCACATCGGACAGGTTCTTTACCTTGCCCAAACGTGTGAACGTCCAGGTGTTCGGCGCATAGTAGATCACCAGCAGATTGCCTTCCGACAGGATCACATCGCCGGCCTCTGTTGTGATCTGCTCATCATTGGTGGGAAGCTGTACGCCAAAACTCCCGAACTTTTCCATCTGCGCATAGTCTTTCATGGGAATGGACAAAGGCCCCTGTTTCAGCAGCTCACAGACAGCGGCCGCAGAGCTGTTGTCGCAGAGTTCGACCTGAATGTCCGTACCGTTTGCTTCGATGTGCAACATACTTTATCCTCCCTGATCAAAATCACAAACTGGTCAGCACCGGGTTGTTGAGGAACGAAAAAGCCTGCAAGCACGAGAAGAGGATTCCTTCTCCCGCATTGCAGGCTGCCACCTTTCGCCGGGGGGATCCCCTGCCCTGTGGAATGTTTTTGGTTTCTATAATGATTATAGAGCAGGTCCGGCCGGATGTCTAATACTTATGTTCTATCCTGTTCGATACGCTTTTTGTATGGCAGAACCCTGAAAACTGAATCGCTATCCATCGTTATCCGGCGCGGCGAACCGAAACAGCAGACCATCGGCCGGCTGTTTCGTATCCCCAAAAGCGATGGGATGGAGTATCCGGGTATTGAGCCCGAGCCGTGACCGGCGTTCTTTCTTTTCATAGGAAGCAGATTTAGGAACAGCCGGGCCACAGCGATATTTCCACCCCGGCCAACATCTACGCTCGCCCGAATTCCCAGTCGAAACAGCTCAGCGCCGCCGCGATGGAGCAGGCGCTGGCGCTGCCGGAGGAGCTGCCCCAAAGCCGGTGGTAAAATGAGCAAACGAAACCCCAGGGGCAAGCCCCTGGGGTTCTGGCGGAGCATCAGAGATTTGAACTCTGGCGGCGCTGTTAACGCCCTATCGCATTTCGAGTTTTGTGTCCCGAATGCCTTTTGTGCTCCCCCAGGGTCAAAACGGGCCGTTTCGTCCCGCCCGTTTTGGCCACGCCACGCGAATTTCCGGCGCATCCGCCCACAAAACCACGTGGGTACAAGTAAAAGTATAGTACCATCCTTTGGGGCGAAAAGCAACGCCTTCCGGGAAAAATGCAAGATGCCGTGCAAGATAACCGACAGGGCATCCGGCCCGCCCGGGCGGGTTCTGGCCGGGTTGTCCCGGCACAGAATTTTCCCTCAAGCGAGAAAATCACTCCAAAATTCAAGAATCTTGTCGTGCTGATACGGTTTCTCCGGGTCCAAATTTCATCAAAGGAGAATCCGACCATGAACGAACAAACCATTACGCAAGACCGGCTGGCAAAGGAAATCGACACGCTGCTGGCGCCCTATCCCGATCCCATGAGCCGCAACGACTTCCGCCAAGCCTGCCACATCGGCACCCGCACCTCGCTCTACCTGCTCCAGAACGGGCTGGTGCCCTGCGTCCACACCGGCAAGCGCACCCGTTGCTTCAAGATCGCCAAGGCGGACGTGGCCGCCTACCTGCGCCGCCGTCTGACCGAGCCGGAGCATTACGCTCCTCCCAGCGGGTGGTACAAGAACTATCCCCAGCGCAAACCGCCCGCCGTATCCCTGACCCGTATCCTTGATTACGAGATCGTCAGCCGCCTGCTCCTCCGCCACCATCTGGAGCAGCAGCTGGCCGACGCCCCCGACGTATTGACCGTGGAGCAGATCGCCCGCTTCACCGGCTACACACCCCACACGGTCTCCCGCTGGTGTACCGAGGGCCGCCTGCGCGCCATCCAGCGCCGCCCGCGGTTCATGGTTCCGAAAATATGGCTGTTGGACTATCTGGTTTCGGATGATTATAACAGGATCACGAGGAAGAGTGGGAAGCATTATGGGATGATACGGGAGGTGGAGCAAAACATCAGTCCCAACAAGGGATAGTCCATTCTACACATGACTCCACGCCACATTAAAAATATCTTTCGTTATCGGCAACTGAAGCTCATTCATGTGCAAAGCAACTTTTTCTGTCATGTAATTTTTACCATATTCCGAGAACAACCGAGCCCTATATTCTGACTTGAGGCTACGACTGCATATAAGCCCTTCAAATAGACCGGTTGTCATAGAAATACTCGTTTTCAACTCCATGTATTCGTCCTGGTTGTTCAGAACAAATTGGAGGCTCAAATTCGGAGAAACATCTTTAACCGCGGAATAATTACTGGTCGTAAATTCAAAATATTTACAGTCAATCATGATTTCCAAGGTTATTTTATCTATGTATTCTTCACCATTTTCAATATGGTCAATAGGTGTCAAATCCTGGTATTCAGAATACGACACCCTACTATTCTCCGTATCTTTGTTTTTTTCTCATCCAATGACATTTTATTCCTCTCCTGCTTAATCCTGCTGCTTTTTGGCCGATTTAGCAACCTCTTGCAATTAAGGGTTCCGTTGTGCTCCCTTTCCTTTATCCAACGCAAAGGCCATAATAGCATCCACATTATCCACAATAAAATGCTGGGCATCCTCGCTGTACAGAACAACTTGGTACGGGCCGTACTGTCCCATTCGGTTATCCATCGAGATTCCCAACTTTTCCCCGCTATCGGTAGGACGGCGACGCTGTGTACCCGCCACATTTTCCACCAGCTTGAGCATTCCTACTTCCACCAGCCAATCTGTGATTTGACGATAACTGATCTTCTTGTAGTCCTGCGTACCGACAGCCTCGTTCATCCGCCGGGCCAGCTCGCTGGCAGGTATGGGCCGGGAAGAAAACTCCACCCTTTCCCGTTCCTCCAGGCTCAACCGGAAATCTTGTTTTTTGCCATTTTTCTTAGCCGGTGTGCCTTGCATCCGCTCCTGTAGAAACGCTGATGCCAAAAACAGGCTCCGTGACACCCGCACATCGTTGACAATATCCTCCTCTGGCAAAGGCTGTCCGGTAAAAGGGTTCAGTCCTTCCGCCAAGCTATCAATACACTGTTTGACCTTGCGAAGTTTTTCCACGTCCGCCATGAGAGTGCCTCCTCGTTTTTCTTTTACTTACAGTATAAACGTGCAAGGCTTTCGTTGCAACGTGCAAATGCGGACAAATTACTCCATCCCGCATTCCGGGTTGCTCCAAAATCACCGCTCCATTTGTTTTTTCAAAAGTCTTTCCTGCTACCAATAGCCTTTTCCCGGTTCGGCATGCTATAATAAAGCAAAGCAAAAATCACGTCAGAGGTGTTTGTGATGACCCCAGAGCAAAAAGCGCGGGAAGCCATTGACCAGCGGCTGACTCAGTCCGGCTGGATCTTGCAGGATATGCGCCAGTTGAATCCTGTGGCAGGACCCGGTGTGGCGGTGCGGGAGTTTCCCACCAATACCGGGCCGGTGGACTATGCGCTTTTTGTGGACGGCACCCCTGTGGGCGTCGTAGAGGCAAAAGCAGACGAGAAAGGGCAGGACATCACCACCGTGGAAGGCCAGTCCAGCCGCTATGCCGGCAGCACCTTCAAATGGGTCAAAACGGGATACACCATTCGGTTTGCCTATGAGGCCACCAGCAAACTGACCCGCTTTACCGACTATGCCGATCAGAAATACCGTTCCCGTCCTATTTTCAGTTTCCATCGTCCGGAAAGTCTGCGTGCCTTGTTGAAAACGGATGACACCATTCGCAACAACATGAAGCATTTTCCGCCGTTTGACACCACCGGGTTCCGCAGCTGTCAGATCACGGCCATTCAGAATCTGGAGCGTTCTTTTGCCGAGAACCGCCCCAGAGCTCTTGTGCAGATGGCCACCGGTGCCGGCAAAACTTTTACCGCCATTACGGCGGTGTACCGCTTGTTGAAGTATGCCAAAGTCAACCGTGTGTTGTTCCTGGTGGACACCAAAAGCCTGGGCGAACAGGCCGAGCGGGAATTTCTGGCCTACCGTCCCAACGATGACAACCGCTCTTTTTCGGAGATTTACGGCGTCCGCCGCCTGAAAAATTCCTATATTCCCCCGGATGTGCAGGTGTGCATCAGCACCGTTCAGCGGATGTACTCCATTCTGAAAGGGGAAGATCTGGACGAGTCCGCCGAAGAAACCTCTTTCAATGAGATGACCACCGCGGAGCGCCAGACAGCCAAAGAAGTCGTCTACAACGCCAAATATCCCCCCGAATTTTTTGACTGCATCATTATCGATGAATGTCATCGCTCCATCTATAATGTCTGGCAGCAGGTGCTGGACTATTTCGATGCCTTTCTCGTGGGCCTGACCGCGACACCGGACAAACGCACTTTTGCTTTCTTCGAGGAAAACGTGGTCAGCGAATACTCCCGGGAGCAGGCCATCATCGACGGCGTCAACGTGGGCGAGGATATCTTTCTCATTGAAACCCAGGTGACGCAGAGCGGCGCCCATATTATGAAGCAGCTCATCGAGTGCCGCAACCGTCTTTCCCGTGAAAAGCGCTGGAAACAGCTGGATGAGGATGTGAACTATGTTCCCACCCAGCTGGACCGGGACATTGTCAATCCCAGCCAGATCCGTATGGTCATTCGCACTTTCCGGGAGAATCTGTTCACCACCCTGTTCCCGCGGCGTAAGGAAGTGCCCAAAACGCTGATTTTTGCCAAAACCGACAGCCATGCCGACGACATCATTCAGATCGTCCGCAAGGAATTTGGCGAAGGCAACGAGTTCTGCCAGAAAATCACCTACGCTGCCGATAACCCGGAGCAAATCCTGAGCGACTTCCGCAACAATTATAACCCCCGCATTGCGGTCACTGTGGATATGATCGCCACCGGCACCGATGTAAAGCCCATCGAGTGCCTGATTTTCATGCGGGACGTGCGCAGCAAGAACTATTTCGAGCAGATGAAAGGCCGTGGCACCCGCGTTCTGGGCAAGGATGACCTGCAGAAAGTCACCCCTTCCGCCACTGAGAACAAGGACCATTTTGTCATTGTGGACGCCGTAGGCGTCACAAAATCCAAAAAGTCCGAGACCCGCACCCTGGAGCGCAAGCCTTCGGTTTCCATGAAGGAACTCATGCTGAATGTGGCGCTGGGCGCGCGGGATGCGGATACCCTGACTTCCCTTGCCAATCGTGTGATCCGGCTGAACAGCCAGATGAGCCCCAGCGAGCGCAAGGAGTTTGCCCAGGTGGTCGGCCTGCCGGCCAATCAGCTGGCAGAGAATTTGCTCAACGCCTTTGATGAGGACGTGCTGACAGCCCAGGCCCAGGGAAAATTCCAGACCCCTACCCCCACCGAGGAACAGCTGCAGATAGTGCAGCGCGAGGCCGCCGGGCAGGCTGCTGCGCCCTTCTGCCGTCCGGAAGTCCGGGATTTTATCGAAAATGTCCGCCGCAGCCATGAACAGATCATCGACAACACCAACCCGGACACCCTTCTGTTTGCCGGTTTCGACACCCAGAAGGAGGAGACCGCCGACCGGGTGATCCGGACGTTCCACGAGTTCATCGAGGAAAACAAGGATGAAATCATTGCGCTGCGCATCCTGTACAGCCAGACCTATCGGGATCGCCCCATGGCCATTGAGAAACTGAAGGCTCTCTACCAGAAACTGCGCGGCAAAGGCGTGACCATCGAAAGACTTTGGGACTGCTATGTCATCAAGAAGCCGGGCAAGGTGAAAGGAAGCAGTACTCTGCGCCAGTTGGCGGATCTTGTTTCCATGATTCGGTTTGAGATGGGCCAGGCGGACAGTTTACAGCCCTTCGCAGATAAGGTAAACTATAACTTCCAGCAATGGACCTTCCGCCGCAACGCCGGCGCGGTGCATTTCACGCCCGAGCAGATGGAGTGGCTCCAGTTGGTGAAGGATCACATTGCCACCTCTCTGAGCATCCAGACCGAGGACCTGGACCTGAGCCCCTTTGACCGCAAGGGCGGCCTGGGACGGTTCTACGAGGTATTCGGGGAGCAGTACGAAGCGATATTGACAGAAATGAATCGGGAATTGGTAGCGTAATTATGCAGTGGAAAACAGAAGCTTTAAGCGAGATTGCTTTTATGACAAGTGGAGGGACCCCAAGTAAAAAGCATCCTGAATACTACAAAGATGGCACAATTCCATGGGTTCGATCAGGTGAACTTGAAAATGGTGCCATTCGTGATACCGAGATTAAAATTACTCAAGCTGGCTTGGATGCTTCTAGTGCGAAAATATTTCCCAAGGGGACATTGCTCATTGCGTTGTATGGTGCAACCATTGGCAAGTTAGCCTATTTAGATATTGAGGCATGTACCAATCAAGCGGTATGTGGAATTTTTGAGAATGAAAAAGTATCTCAAAAATATCTATATTATTTTCTACTGTTCCATCGACCCAATCTGATCAAACAGGGAATCGGTGGCGCACAGCCCAATATTAGTCAGACAATTCTCAAGAAGATGATGGTATCATACCCTTGCGATAAAGTCGAACAGCTTCGTATCGTTGGAAAGATTGAAGAGCTATCCTCCCGACTGGATGCCAGCGTGGCAGAGCTGCAAACCGCAAAGGAAAAGCTATCAGCTTATCGTCAGGCCGTTCTAAAAGAGGCGTTTGCAAACTCTACGCGGACCGAATTGGTTGAAATGTCCGAAATTGCAGAGGACATTCGTATAGGTCCATTTGGCACAATGTTGCATAAATCCGACTATATTTCCGATGGCGTTCCTGTCATTAACCCTCAGCATATAAAGAATCTTTCCATCATTCCGAGCCGGAAAATAACAGTTTCTCAAGAGATGGCAGTTGAATTATCTTCTTACCGGTTAAGAGAAAACGATATAATTATGGGGCGGAGAGGTGAAATGGGGCGCGCAGCAGCAATTACTAAATCTGAAGCTGGTTGGATTTGTGGAACCGGCAGTCTCCTTTTTCGGTTAAAGCCAGAATATGATGCTTCCTTTTACGCCCAAATACTGTCCAGCCCAGATATTGTCCATTATTTAGAAGATCATGCAACAGGTACAACAATGAAGAATTTAAACGAACATATTGTAAAGCACATCCCTGTACCCAAGGTAACAAAACAGATGCAAAAAGTGATAGTATCAAGATTAGAGGAAGAGACTTCTATTTGCGATAGCATCGGGCAAGCTATTGACACTTCTTTGCGGCAGGCAGAATCCCTGCGCCAAAGCATTTTGAAACAAGCCTTTGAAGGGAGCCTATAAAATCATGGAAATCGATACAAACCCTTATCGCTGCCTCCAGGCCAATATCAGCCCAACCGAATTCGAAGTATTCTGCCTTGAAACATTGAAGGCCTATGCCGAAAGAGAAGGGTTACAAGATTTCGAAATCAAACACAATCAAAAAATTGAAACGTATGACAGCACCTATCAGATTGATGTGCTCGCAGAATATACCGCTCTTGGCTGTCACAACAAAGTAATTATAGAATGCAAACATCATACGGGAAATATTAAACGGACCGTCGTTACCGATTTGTGTGCTAAAATACAGAGCATCGGAGCACAAAAAGGAATCATTATATCCACATCCGGGTTCCAAAAGGATGCTGTTACATACGCTCAGATACACGGAATTGCGTTATGGCAGATCGTCGACACTTTCATCCGGCACTTCACCAATTCTGTCCGTAGAGAGCCTTCTCCTCAGATGGAGTGGGTATTGGCAGTGGATCACTTTCTTCCAAAATATTTTGTTGCAGAATGGGATTATGAACTGGATTGGCCCTCCAATGAAATCTATCCAACGCCACAGATGTATAAAATCGCCAAAGAAAAGGCGAAAGAGTACCTAAAAGAACACGGGAGTAATCATGTCTGAACAAACCACAAGTATCATTTCCAAAGTCTGGGGCATGTGCGGTCCTCTGCGGGACGACGGCGTGTCCTATGGTGACTATCTGGAACAGCTCACCTATTTGATTTTTCTGAAGATGTCCGATGAATACGCCAAACCGCCCTATAAGCGGCAGACCGGTATTCCTGCAGGTTGCAGCTGGGCCGACATGAGCGATTTAAAGGGCACCGAGCTGGAAGAGAAGTACAAAACCATCCTGGAAACCCTGGGCGAGCAAAGCGGCACGCTAGGTAAAATTTTCAAAGGTGCCACCAACAAGATCAACAACGCCACCATCCTGTACCGCATCGTACAGATGATCGACCGGGAAAATTGGGTCTCCATGTCCACCGATGTCAAGGGCGAAATTTACGAAGGTCTGCTGCAAAAAAACGCAGAAGACATCAAAAGCGGTGCCGGGCAATACTTCACGCCCCGTCCGCTGATCCAGGCAATGGTGGAATGTGTTCGCCCCGAGCCCATGAAAACCATCGCAGACCCCTGCTGCGGAAGCGGTGGCTTTTTGCTGGCCGCCCAAAGCTATCTGGCAGACCCGCAGCATTACAATCTGGACCGGGAAGCCAAAGAGTTTCTGAAAAAGGATGCCTTCCGCGGCTGGGAGATCGTTCCCACCACCTTCAAGATGAGCCTGATGAACCTCTATCTCCACAACATCGGCGATCTGTACGGCAAGGTTCCCATCACGCTGGGAGATGCACTGCTCACCGACCCCGGCGAACGGTTCGATTATGTCCTGACCAACCCGCCCTTCGGCAAGAAATCGGCACTCACCTTCACCAATGAGGAAGGCGAGCAGGAGGAAGAAGATCTGGTGTATAATCGCCAGGACTTCTGGACCACCAGCTCCAACAAACAGCTCAATTTCATCCAGCACATCAATACCCTGCTGAAACCCACCGGCAAAGCGGCGGTGGTCGTTCCGGACAATGTGCTTTTCGAGGGCGGCGCCGGTGAAACCATCCGAAAGAAGCTGCTGGAAACCTGTGATTTCCACACCATTCTCCGCCTTCCCACCGGCATCTTTTACAAGCCCGGCGTAAAGGCAAACGTGATCTTCTTTGATAAGCGTCCTGCCAGCCCGGAACGCCAGACCAAGGAAATCTGGTTCTACGATCTGCGAACCAATATGCACTTTACCCTCAAACAGCATCCCATGACCTTTGCCGATCTGCAGGATTTTATCCGGTGCTACAATCCGGAAAATCGCTTTGACCGCAAAGAAACCTGGAGCGAGGAAACTCCCGAAGGTCGTTGGCGTCGCTTTACTGTAGAGGATATTCTTGCCCGGGACAAAACCAGTCTGGACATTTTCTGGATCAAGGATAAATCTCTGGCCGATCTGGACAACCTGCCCGCCCCGGAAGAACTGGCACAGGATATCATGGAAAATCTGCAGTCCGCCATGAATGAGTTTAGCGAGCTGCTGAACGCACTGCAAAGCAAATAACCCTAAAAGCAATAGGCCGCCCCTTTTCGCAAGGGCAACGCCTTTGCACTATAATCATAAGAGCCGTATGACCCCATCTTCGGACCTTCCCGGAGACTTTGTTCATACGGCTCATTTTTTGGTTTTTAAATTTTCTTGGCAAAAGCCGATTCTTCCAGAAGATACGGTTTTAATTTTTCAACCAACCTATATACCTCTGTTCCCGGAGCGGATTCTGCCGGCGTTTTCCCTTCGTTTTTCGCCGCCAACCTTTTGGCATTGGCAATAGCAGTCTCCATATAGGGAAACAACACCTGATACATATCCTCTCGATTTTTCCGGTACGCATCCAATCCCTGTGCACACATCAACTGGCTTAACTTCGGGAAATCTGTTTTTTCCAAATATATAATTAAATAAAAGGCGTGACAACGGAAGGACTTTATATTATGGAAAGCGTGATTTATGTACTCGCCACTCTCTTTACTGAGTGGGGGGTTATGGCACGGTTACTATGACACAACGAGAGGGCCTGCGTTTTTTCATTTCCGCAAACCCTCTCGCTACCGATCTCTCAAGGTTATGGAATCAGGAATGCGCTCTCCTCCGCCGGTTGGTTTTCAAAAAACATGATGTCGTAAATGGGTAGATAGGTGATCCTTCCCTTTGCCATGATCTCTCTTGCGTTGGAAAGAACAAACGCTGTTTGAATGTGGTATTCCGCATTGTTCACGAAGTGATTCAGTGCGCTGTGTACCGTATAATCCTTGCCGGATTTCACCTCGATGGGCACGACCGACAGGCTGTTGTAATCATCGATCAGGTAGTCTACCTCTCCCTTGGTGCGGTTGTCGTAGTAAAACAGTTTGTACCCGTGTGCCGCCAATTCGCTGGCCACCACCGTTTCATAGACAGACCCCAAATTGATCGAGCGCACGTCCTCCAAAATAGCGCGAATGTTGTTGCCGTATAATAAGGCCGACAGAATCCCCACATCGTTCAGGTACAGCTTGAGCAGGTTCTTGCCCTCCGTTTCCGCCAACGGGAAATGCGGGTTGGACACCGCCTGCACGTTCAGCGCGATACCGGCGCTGATCAAATACTCGAACTCGTCCTGGTAGTCGCCAAAGGTTTTGCCCCGTTTGTTTTCGATCTGCTGGGCCACCACCCGTTTCTTCTTGTTTTCCATGTTGGAGGGGATCAGGTCATAGATGCGCCGGATCTTTAATTTGCGCCCGGCATCGTATTTGGAGGCATCCGCCGCATAGTAGTCATGGATTTCCCGCTGTACCTCCCGCACACGCTGGATGTTTCGGCTTTGCAGGAATGCGTTGACCGCATCGGGCAGGCCGCCTACCAACAGGTATTTGCGGAACAGGTCCATCATTTTGTTGTGCATGGCCTCATCCAGTGCCTGGCGCGCCTGAAATTTTGTGCGCAGGGCCGCGATGGCCATCTCGTTCAGGCCATTGGCCAGCAAAAATTCTTCCAAGTCCAGCGGGTACATGCGCACTTTGCGGATGCTGCCCATCGGGATGGAGGTCGTCTGCGCCAGCGTAACCCCCAACAGCGAACCGCTGGCGATGTAGGTGAAACGCCCGTCCTGCGCCAGAAATTTCAGCAGCGTCAAAAGCTGCGGATACTCCTGAATTTCATCGAGAAAGACCAGTGTATTTTGCTTTTCTTTCATTTTGTCGCCGTGCAGCATGCTGAGCTGAAGGTAGAAATCCTCCACCGAGCGGGTCTGCGCGAACAGGCGCTCGCCCAGCGAGTCCTCCACCATGTTGATCTCGATAAAATTTTCAAACAACTGCTTGCCCACATAGCGGATGATATAGGTCTTGCCAACCTGGCGCGCCCCATCCACCAACAGGATGCGTGGGTCCTGCGCGCGCAGGTGGTCGGCGATTAGACGGGAAATTTTTCGGTACAGCATGGCACACACCTCGCAAACTACTTTTCAATAGAATTGTACAGCAATTTTAATGACATTTCAATATAATTAGTCTGCCCGTTTCATGACTTATCAACGATTCTATATAGGTACTCGCTCCGGGTGTCTTGGTTTGGCGAGGGAGACAGGGCCATTCTCGCAGTTGGGACAGTCAAGGATAGGGCAAGCAGACGTAGCTCGACTAACGATATCCGGTTTATAAGTTTGCAAATTTTGCGTTTTAGCTGCTTTCCCGCCGCCCAGCTATACATCCCACAAGCCCCAATGATATAATAGACATATAGCCTATCGAATACACCCGTCTCCAGGAGGTCCCCCATGAGCGAAGAATGTCTGATCTGCGGCGCGCCGTTGGAATATCTCGAACAGGATACGGTGATGGAGTGCGCCGTCTGCCACAAGAAAGAGCCCAGCAAGACCCGCTGCGTCCATGGCCACTATGTCTGCAGCAACTGCCATACCCAGGGGCTGGACAGCATCTTCGGGCTTTGCCTGGCGTCCGACTCCACCGACCCCATCGCCCTCATCCGGCAGATGATGGCGATGCCGTTCTGCCATATGCACGGCCCGGAACACCATGTGATGGTGGGCGCGGCGCTGCTGACCGCCTACAAAAACGCGGGCGGGGAGCTGGAACTGGAACCGGCCCTGCGGGAGATCGCCAGCCGCGGCCGGGCTGTGCCGGGCGGGGCCTGCGGATTCTGGGGTGCCTGCGGGGCGGGCGTCAGCGCCGGGCAGTACATGGCCATCGTGACCCACTCCACACCGCTGGCCGCCGGGCCCTGGGGCCTGAGCAACCGCATGACCGCCCGGGCGCTGGAAGCCATCGGCCAGGTGGGCGGGCCGCGGTGCTGCAAGCGGGATTCCTGGCTGGCGATTCTGGCCGCTATCGACTTCACACGGGAGCAGCTAGGCGTGACGATGCAGCGCAGCGTGCCCACCTGCGACTTCTGCGCCCAAAACAACCAGTGCATCGGCCAGCGCTGCCCGTTTGCGCCCGTCAACCGGCGCAAACCCAAGGTGGCCTTCATCTGCGTCCACAATTCCTGCCGCAGCCAGATCGCCGAGGCTCTGGGCAAAGCCCTGGCCGCCGATGCCTTCGAGAGCTACTCCGCCGGGACGGAGACCAAGCCGCAGATCAACCCCGATGCCGTGCGCCTGATGAAGCAAGTCTACGGCATCGACATGGAAGCCTCCCAGCACAGCAAACTGCTGACCGACCTGCCCGCCGTGGACATCGTGGTGACGATGGGCTGCAATGTCCAGTGCCCGGCCCTGCCTTGCCGCCACCGGGAGGACTGGGGCCTTGATGACCCCACCGGGCAGAGCGATGCGGTGTTTTTGGAGACGATCGAGCAGATACGGGAGAAGATGCTGGATTTGAGGCGGAGGGTGGCTGCTTATCACGATCACATCTTATAAATCCTTTTTAATACACAGATATACAGACTTTTCGAGAATACTCATTGTCCGCTAGGAAGCCAACTGATATAATACATAGAAAGAACATATTTTCTGTTGCGATCATAAAGCAATAAGCTTGGAAGGAAGTCCCTCATGAAAGGTTCCGAAATATTTCTGCTTCCGTTTATGGAAGGCGCACAGAAATACTTTATCATCCCCGTCTATCAGCGCAAGTATGATTGGAAGATCGACAACTGCCGCCAATTGTATGAGGATCTGAAACGGATGCTGCGGGAACAACGCCCAACGCACTTTTTCGGTAGTATCGTTTCATCCGTTGTCGGAAACGGCAGCAAGGTGGAATACCATGTGATCGACGGTCAGCAGCGGCTGACCACCGTGGCGCTCTTGCTGCTGGCCATGCGCAATCTCGTGAGCAAGGGCGTTCTCACATCCAAACGAAATATGGCTCTGGACGAGGAGATCAATGACCGCTTTTTGACCTCGCGCTGGGCCCCCGATGAGGATAAGATCCGTCTGCGTCCTGTCAAGGCTGACCGCGATGCCTTCCAGCGGCTGTTCGGCGATACCGAGGATTACGACCCATCTTCCAACCTGACACACAACTACCAGTTTTTCTGTGACCTGCTGCTGCGGCAGGAGATTTCGGTGGACGAGTTGTTCGATGCCCTCGGCCATTTGCAGGTCATCAGCATCACGCTGGAATCCGGCGACAATGCCCAGCTGATTTTCGAAAGCTTGAACTCCACTGGCCTCGCGCTCTCCGAGGGTGATAAGATCCGCAATTATGTGTTGATGGGGCAGCCGCCGCAAGCGCAAAACCAGCTGTATGAGAACTACTGGTCCAAAATCGAAGCCTGCACCGGCAACGATGTCAGCAGCTTTGTGCGGGATTACCTGAGCATCCAGCAGCAGGCCACGCCCGCCATCCATACGGTGTATCGCGCCTTCAAAGACTATGCAGCGGAAGCAATCCATCAAATCGAGCCGTTTCTGGCCGACATGCTCCGTTACGCCCGCCTGTACGAAAAATTGCGCACCTGCAAAAGTGACTTAGGCAGCCGGGAACTGGATGCCTGTCTCTACCGGATGAGCCGCCTGGAGATTGCTGTGACCCGGCCCTTCCTGATGGAAGTATTGCGCCTGAACCAAGACGGCCAACTGACCGTGGACGACGTGTTGCAGGTCTTTTTGATGACCGAAAACTACCTGTTCCGCCGCAACATCTGCGAAGTTCCCACCAACGCACTGAGCAAAATCTTCCTGACTCTCAACAAGGATATCCTGCGCTACGATGGCACAGCGGAGCACTACGTGGATAAAATGGCCTACACACTGCTTGCCAAGCGGGACAGCGGCCGTTTCCCTGATGACGAGGAGTTTTGTCAGGCCCTTGCAAGCAAACAGGTCTACCAGATGCGCGGCAAATACAAAGCCTACCTGTTTGAGCGGTTTGAAAACTATGGCACGTCCGAGACCAAGGACGTTTACCAAAACCTGGACGATAACACCTACACCATCGAGCACATTATGCCGCAGCACCTGACACCGCAATGGGTCCGCGACTTAGGGCCGGACTACGCCAACATCCATGCCACATGGCTGCATCGTCTGGCCAACTTGACGCTGAGTGCCTACAATCCCAGCCTGAGCAACAACACCTTTGCCGAGAAACGGGACGCCAAGCCGGGCGGCTACCGGAACAGCGGCCTGCGCATGAACCAGAAGCTGGCCACGGCAACCCACTGGGGCGCTGCCGAACTGCAGCAGCGCAGCGATGAGATGGTGGAGCGCGCCCGGCAGATCTGGGCCTACCCTGCCACCACCTTCCAACCTGTCCAGCGCCAGCTGGAATCCTGCACGCTGGACGATGAGGACGCAGACCCGACCGGCCGCGACATCCAGCGGTATAGCTACGCCGGGGCCGAACAGCCGGTCGCCAGCTGGGCCGAGATGTTTGAGCGGGTCGTCCGCTTCCTCCACAACCAGGACAAGTCTGTGTTGTACAGTCTGGCCGACAGCGGCAGTGATGCCGGTCTGTCCAGCTATGTGGCAGCCGCGCCGGAGGACTTGCGCAGCGCCCTGCCCGTTGACGAACGTCTGTATATCGAGAAAAACACCAGCACAGCCGCCAAGCTGAACATCCTGCGCCGCCTGTTCCCGCTTTACCAGGCGGATGCCGGTGACCTGATCTTTTATCTGCGGGATGCCGCCACCGACAAAGCCGCGGAAAACACCCGCCTTGAGACCCGGCAAAAATACTGGGCCTATGCGTTGCCGATCATCCAGCGGCAGAACCAGCATTGGGGGATTTTCAGCGGCAGCCACCCGCGCACAACCTACTGGATGTCCGGTTTTTTCGGAATAAAGGGTTGTCGCATTGATTGTGTTGCCAAGTATGGTCAGGCAAGCGTCATTTTCTGGTTGGGCAATGCAGACGCAGCAAAAAACAAAGAGCTGTTCGACCGCCTGTTTGCCCATAAGAACGAGATCGAGCAGCAACTTGGCTGCACACTGGAATGGGAACGTGCCAACGATGGCAAGGCGTCCTGGGTCACCTGCTCCATGCCCGGCGTCAGCATCGGGAATGAGGAAGACTGGCCGGTCATGGCAAAGTTCCACGCCCAGTGGAGCGACCGGCTCTGCCGCGTTTTGCTGCCCTATATTGAGAACCAGATGGACGTTTCCATCCGCCGCATGGATATTGCCGGTCTGCTGCGGGAGTGGTGCGGCAGCCGCGAGGGGGTCCATCTCCATCGGGACAAGTCCGGTGTATTGTACACTCGTTTCACCACCGACTATATGAGTGAACTGCTGCCCGACCTGCCGGATGCCCCCAGTGGCTGGGGCACGCCGAACCACTACTTTTACGAGATGGCTAACCGCGATGGCAAGGAAATTGTGATCCAATTGGCCTTCGGCTCCTGGAATATGACAGATGCGCAGCGCGCCCAGTGCGAGCGCATCAATCAGTTCTACCCTTCCCGTGTACAAAGAGAAAACTGGCAATGGCGCATCCCCTTCAAGACAAAAGCTGTGCCCGTGCCCGATCCGCTGGACCGGGATGCGCTGTTTGCCAACTTAGACCAGTGCCTGCAGGAGGTTTGGGCGTTTGAGACGGATTTGAAGGAAAAACTCTCCGCTGTTTCAGACGCTTAAAATTGTCGAACAATTGAAGAAAAGAGCATCACTGCCCAATTCTGCGTAAGACACGCGCTTTCCACGCCGGCCTAAACAGAATTGGGCAGTGTTTTGTATGGTCTTTATAGGGCGCGCTGCGCGTGATCGACAAGCGAATACCTTATCCGATCCTGTACCTGCTGACCTGTGACGGCCAGTGCCAGGCATGGATCGGTTATCAACCGGCGGGGCAGGGGAGCGCCCGGATCTATTACCACACCGCCTGGCAGCCCCAGGAGGAGCTGAACCTGGAATTGCGCGGGCTGGACACCGATGCGGCATACGAAGGCAATCTGATTCTGCCTAATGCGGTAACCGACGGCTTCGCCAAGCTGCTGGCCGACTACGGCCTGCGGCACATCCGCTTTCACGATCTGCGGCACCCGTATGTCAAGCACACGACAAAAAATATAATTCTGAAAAGCAGAAATCCCAAGCTGCCAAGAAAGCTCTTACAACTTGGGATTTCTGCTTTTGTGATATTATAATATGTAAACCTTTTGTGGCAACATATTCATGGTTTCAGCCGGGTAAGCCCCTCTAGTCCAAAGCGATTCCCCGGATCAATCTTACAGAGCTCATGATACAGTTCTCGCGCTTCGGAAATCCGACCCAGCTTTTCGTAAAGCCGTGCCAGAACTGTTCTTGGATGTAAGTTTTTGGGGTCGATTTGGATAGCTTCCCGCAAAAATTTCTCCGCCTCGGCTTCCCGGCCTTTTTGGCGGGATAGCAGCCGCCCCAACTCTGTATGGGGAGGTAAGTTTTTGGGATCGATTCGGATGGCTTCCCGCAGAAATTGCTCCGCCTCGGTTTCCCGGCCTTTTTGGCGAGACAGCAGCCGCCCCAACTCTGTACGCGATTGAATATCTTTGGTGTTCAGCCCGATGGCTTCCCGCAGAAATTGCTCCGCCTCGGCTTTCCGGCCTTTTTGGCGAGACAGCAGCCGCCCCAACTCTGTACGCGATTGAATATTTTGGGGGTCAATCGTTAGAATTTCCCGCAGAAATTGCTCCGCCTCGGCTTCCCGGCCTTTTTGGCGAGACAGCAGCCGCCCCAACTCTGTACGCGATTGAATATTTTGGGGGTCAATCGTTAGAATTTCCCGCAGAAATTGCTCCGCCTCGGCTTCCCGGCCTTTTTGGCGGGACAGCAGCCGCCCCAATTCTGTACGTGCGGGTATCTGCTTAGGATTGTAAGTAATGACAGCAAGCAATTTGTTTTCCGCTAGCGCATCGCGGTGCTGCTTTGCATACCAAATTCCCCATTCGGTGTAGAGCTTGGACAACAACAGATTGTCGTCTATTTTAGGCGCAATATCCTGTACCATCGACTCGACGGTGTCAAAAGCAATATGGCGCTGACTGCCCGACCATAAGATCCCCATGCACAAATAGGCGCGTGCGTCCTGCGAAAGATTGCAAGTTCCATTTTGTATGCGGTCATAAATCAACTGCATATAATTCCAATATGAAATTTTTCCAATGAGGTGTTTTTCACCTTTCAAGACCTCTTTTTTGTTGACCGTATTGGCGAGGAATAGCTCAATTTCATCCTCATTCATTGTATCGAGCAGATCACACACAATTGAATTGATGGAAGCGGTTTCCCGGTGGAATAAAAAGAAAAGGTCTGCAATCACATCATGCTTTGGCTGTAACGTTTCGGGTCCTTCCTGATAGATCACCGGCTCCACATGCCGGTGTACAAATCGTTCTTTCAATCGAGAGCTGAATGTCCTTTTTTTGATTTCAAAAAAGCGGCAGAACAACGATACCGTCATTGGTATATTGAACACCTTAAGTGCCGCGATGATACCGTATAGTTGGGTGTTTGATTCATCAGTATGGAACTCACCCCGGATAAAGTTACCCCATTCGTCCCAATCCAACTGAATGCTCTCTGGCTTGGATGAGACTTTTTTCAGTTCAAACAAAGTCCGATAAATGAGCTCCACCAAACCGACATACGGCTTTCCATATAATCGTAGCATTCGGTTGATCACGTTTATCTGATCCTGCACACAGATAGCGCCTTCTTGTACCAGATAGTCAGTACTTTTTTTCAGGATCTCTTTGCGGCGTTCTGTGGAATCGAAAAAGTTGTGTACGGTATAGGCCTTCAAAGCATACGCCTTGCGCGGCTGCCCACTGTGCAATATGATGACATTGGCATCATCGAACCATCCATCCAGTAAATCGTGGTCAGGGTCGGTAAGTAGCGATAACCGGTTTGCACGTTCCACCAACATTAGCTGTATTTTGGAAGTGCGGGGCCAGCGGGCAGCCAAACTGCTGAATGAATCACGACCTTCATACGGGTTGTCAATGCATAATAACATCCTCTGTCCCGCTGGAATCATTTGCAGCAGCAGGTCAAACAGGTAGTGTGCCTTTGGCTCGCTGATGACCTCTTTGTTGGATAGGGCCAGCCAAACAGCCATACGGCCTTCAGATGCCCATTGCACTGCTGCGTGCATCATCAGGCTGGTTTTTCCCTGTCCGCCATTACCTGTGATGATAATAGGCGCTTGTGTGTCGGCGTCCAATAGTTCTTTGATTTTTTGCAGTGCTTGTTGATTTGGAACATCCTGCCCGGCGCTGATGACACGAAGCATGGTGTGGAAATTGTTATTGACCCGGAAATACGCCTTGATCTCCTGCATATTGCAGACATGTGCCTCGTCATTGATGAAAGCAGGGCTCAGCAATGTGACAATTTCTCGAAGTTCACGCAAATCTGCCTGAGACTCAAATTTCTCTATGGCTTGTACCATCTGTGTAATGCCCTGTAATTGCTCAGACAATTTTTTCTGGTTATTTTGAGTCAAAAAATCATGAAGCCACCAGGAAAATTCCGGAACTGTCATCCATTGCTCCATCAGATAAGGGAATAAGACCTCTGCCTCTTCCTGACTGGCAATCCTCTTTTCCACGATATCGGTCACACTAGGGAGTTGGCCATGCCGCAGACACGTTTCCAAATAGCCCAATACATCCCGTTCCAGCGGAATGCCCAAATCGGCTTCACGGTATGGTACTTGCTCGCAGTACCGCTGGTATGCAATTTTGGATGCTTGACGTATTTCATCTTGAAATACCTGTACATTGGAAGTGGTTTTGCTTTTGATATAATCATAAATTCCGATAATTGACCCAGCGAAGCCGACCGAGGTGTTTAAACCACTCAATATACCACCAATTATACTTAAAATCCCTGGCATGATATCACTCTCATTCGCAACAAATTCCAACCATTTATCACTACTCTTTGCTTTCAATCAATTTTTTTAGAGCAGATACGGCTGTTCAACAGTAAAGTATTCACTTCCAGTATAGCATAATCTTTCGCCCACTATCTACCACAATTCTCTCAATTTCATTCACAATCATTGAAAGGGGGAGTTCCTTATCCCGGACTTTACACAAACGAGAAAATCGGTTGTACGCTTGCTCGCATTCTTCAATTTCAAGCTCTATCGCTTTTTGATCCTGGGCGGCCTGTCTGAGCTTCTGCTGCTTGACCTTAAACTCGTCAAGAGTGATTTCACCCAGAACATACTGTTCATAGTACATGGCCGGATTCTCTGTGATTGCGTGCCGAAACTCGACTTGCGCCCTCAGTTTCGCTTTAAGTTGTGCCATTTCTTCATCATACTGCAAGCTGGAAATAAAGTGCCTTTGTATGTATAGTTTGAGCTGGTGATAGATTGCACTGAAGATATCTTCTTCGCGCACATACATTCCTGTGCATTTACCTGCTCCAAAACGGTTGTTTGTATTGCAGATAAAAAAGTACCAGTTAGCATGGTTGGTTCCGCGTTTACGTTGCATTTTGCCTCCGCAGCATCCGCAGATTACTTTGCCTTTTAGAATATTTTCGGTACCCTGAGAAGAATCATTCAGATGAAAAGCCTTTGATTGCAGCTGCTTCTGAATCGCATCGAAGGTTTTTATATCAATCAAAGGCTCATGGGTTCCGGCTACAACTCGTTTTTCTTTCCCTTGAACGAGAACGCCTGTATAGGTACGATTTGTCAAAATGTACTTTACGGAGCGGCTGTTCCAGCTTCCGTTCCCATCATAGTAATTGCCGGTCAATCCTTTGGAGCGAGCATATTGAATCGGTGTGGGAATGGTGTTCTCATTTAAATACCGAACAATGGTGGTGATTCCCATTCCATCAATGAACAGTTTAAAAATGTTCTTTACGATTGCCGCAGCTTCAGGATCAGGAACGATCTGCCCGAATTCCTCCTCAGATTTTTGGTATCCAAACGGTGCGCGGGGACCGATAAATACTCCACGTTGTGCTTTCATATCCAAGGCAAATGCTGTTTTCTTTTTAATATCGGTTTCGACTTGCTCATTAAATACATTCGTCAATGGAATCCGGATTTGTGAGCGTTTGGGTGAGGATTGGTCGGTCAGACCGTTAATGGTATCAAATTGATCGGTTACGGATACAAAGCGCACATTCTTCAGCGGAAAGAATTCTTCGATATAATACCCAACTATTATGTGGTCACGGCCGACACGCGACAAATCCTTTACAATGACGCATTCAATCTTGCCGTCAGAAATATCTTGAAGTAACTGTTGGAAAGCTGGACGCCGAAAGGTGCTGCCGCTATATCCGACATCCACATAAAATTTTGAAATCGGGAGCTCATGTTGCTCAGCCCAAAGAGAAATGGTCCTCTTTTGATTCTCGATAGAATGGTTCTCTACACGGTCATTGACTGACAGGCGAGCATATCCTACCGTCATGGGAAACTCCGTTGGAATGTGATCAACCACTTGAATTTGTTTACGACTTTTGCGTGCCATAATAGCCTCCTTAATATATAGAATATCGTGCCGATGAGTTAACTGCAATAAGAATCAGAGCCAGATATAGAAAAGGCTGTGGAGAGATTTCCACAGCCTTTTTGTCGTTAATATACCCTATTCTCATTTGTCGATTTCATGACCTTCGTCCATTTTCCGCTTCCACGAGCTTAGACACTCCTGCGCCAGCCTGCTGCTCAAGCAGGGCGTACCCATGAAGCAGATCCAGGAATGGCTGGGTCACAGCGACATTGCCACCACGGCGAACATCTACGCCCACCTGGATTCCCAGTCCAAGCAGCTCAGCGCCGCCACGATGGAGCAGGCGCTGGCGCTGCCGGAGGAGCTGCCCAAAAGCCGGTGGTGATGGCTCGCCCCAGGTTCAGAGCGCAAGCTCCCGACGCAGGTCGGTGAGCCAGGCGGGTGGCGTGTCGGTGACGGTCAACAGTTCGCCGTTGCGGTAGAAAGCCACTACTCGGAAGCCGTTGTCGTTGTCATAGAAGGTTGCTTCGTTGCACAGCGGCAACAGCTTGCCCAGGTCCCGGAAACGCCGGGCAAACCGGCGCTCCACATCCCGGGTCGGGATGTCGTGACCGCCGCGGGCCACCCGGTTGGCGATGCGGCGGACCGATTCCTCGGCGGTATCCAGGCCCACATAGTACAGCCGCACGGTGTAGCCCTTGTCCCGGGCCGCGCGGGCCATCTTGCGGGAGAAGCTGCCGGAGAGGGTGCTTTCCTCGGTGAAGTCGATGCCCTGGGCCAGGCAGTCCTGCAGCCTGGCAACAGCCGCCTGACCTCCGGCGTATTCATCGCCACCGTGCTGGGCCGTCAGTTTGTCGGGGTCAATGATAACGCCCAAGTCGTCCAAACAATCCTTCAGCACACCGGACAGGCTGCTCTTGCCAGCCCCGTTAACCCCGCCCACGATGGTAAATGTTGGCATGGCGATTCCTCCCAAACGGCAACAGGCTCTTGCCGTGAAAATACAAAAAGACCCTCAGGATTACTCCTGAGGGTTCTGGCGGAGCATCAGAGATTTGAACTCTGGCGGCGCTGTTAACGCCCTATCGCATTTCGAGTGCGACCTCTTCGACCTCTTGAGTAATGCTCCCTATTGAGTTGTCGGGCACCGCAGCGGGCAGCGGCGTCCGGATACTCGAATATTATAGCAAATTCCGGCCGGCGCGTCAAATGTTTTTTGCCCCTCGGCCAATCAGAACAGGCGCGGTTTCTGCGCCGGGCTGGCTCGAAAGAGGGTGCCCCAGCAGCGGCGGCCGACGGTGACCTGCGGGCCTTTTGTACGCCCGGCCGGTCAGAACAGGCGCTGCTTCTGCACCGGGCCCGGTTCGAAGGGGGTGTCCTCATGGTGGCGGCTGATGGTGACCTCGTGGGTCTTTTTGTCCACCCCACGGCCGTTGGGCTTGGACACGCTGGAAAAGGTGCGGGTGATGTTGTAGTACCCCCGCATGTGCTGCACCAGGTACTGGGCCACGGCGGGCAGGCAGTCGGTGTCCTGGATGTCCTCGTAGTTATAGTCCCCGAACAGGAAGGTGGTCTCCTCGCCGTCGCAGACCAGCGTGATGCCCGCGGCGTTGAGGCGCACCTCATCCACCACGCTCTGGCGCATCCCGGCAAGGCCGCACTCGCTGGCGATGCGGGCGGCGCGGGTCCGCTGTTCCAGCGGGACGCTCTGGGGGTCCAGTCCCTCGCTGCCCCGCTGGCCGATCTCCAGCAGGATGTCCCGCATCATCCGGCTTTCGATCAGCGGCCGGATCTTCTCCCGGGCGCGCACTTCCCCCGTCTTGTCTTGCAGTTTGCGCAGAATGCCCATGTGGTCGTTGTTCCTCCCTGCTTTTGCCCTGCTTTTGCGGTCCTGTTTCCTCACCAAAATGATCCGCGCATCAATAGGCGGCTGCCGGCACGGCAAGCCGCTGCGCAAAAGTGTACAATCGCCGCATACATAGTTATTATACCATACCCGCCCCCGGCGTTCCAGCCCCATTTTTCCCCGGGGCGCAAAAAGCAAAGGCCAGAACCTTAGTTTCAGATCGTAGGATTGACAATATATCAAAACCCGGCAGAGCGCCGGCTACAAACACTGGGCGACCATCGAGAATTTGAAGCGGGCCGCTGAAACACTGAACTTCCTGACCGAACATGGGATCTCCAGCTACGAGGAACTGTCCGAGCGGTGCGACGGGGCGGCGGCCGCCGCCAGGGTGAAGGCAGACCTCCGGGCAACGGAGAAGGAAATGGAGCGGTTGACCCTCACCATGAAGCACGCCGCCACCCACCGCCAGCTCCGTCCCCTGTATGAGGAATACCGCCAGTCCAGGGACAAGGAGAAGTTCCTCCGGGAGCATGAGGGGGAGATCATTCTGTTTGAGGCGGCGGCAAGGGAACTGAAGCGCCTGGACGCCGTACCCCTGCCCGCCACCCAGCGGCTCCGGGCCGAGATGGACGAGCTCACCGCCATGAAGTCCGCCCTGCAATCGGAATATCGGAAGGCCCAACAAAAAGAACGGGAGTACGATACCCTTAGTCAAAACGTCAGCATGTTGCTTGAACAGCCAAAGGATATTGTACTCCCGAAGGAAAAAACGAATGAACTTGAATAGATGGAAAAATTAACCCAGCCGCCACCGGGCGCTCTCGTTCTGAAGCTCCACCATGCGGCGGTAGAGGCCGCCCTGCTCCATCAGCTCCGCCGGGGTGCCCTGCTGGGCCACATGGCCGTCCTCCAGCACCACGATGTGGTCGGCCCCCGCCACGGTGCGCATCCGGTGGGCTATCACCAGCACTGTCTTGCCTTGAAGCAGACGGGAGAGGGCGGTCTGGACGGCACTCTCGTTCTCCACGTCCAGGCTGGCGGTGGCCTCGTCCAGCAGCACCACCGGCGCGTCCTTTAGAAGTGCCCGGGCGATGGAGATCCGCTGCCGCTCCCCGCCGGAAAGGGTGGAGCCGTTCTCCCCGATCACCGTCTGGTAGCCCTGGGGCAGTTTGCGGATAAATTCGTCGCATTGGGCGGCCCTGGCGGCCTCCAGCACCTCCTCATCGGTGGCGCCCCGGCGGCCCAGACGGATGTTCTCCATCACCGTGTCCCGGAACAGCACCACGTCCTGGAACACCATGGAGTAGGAGCGCAGGAGGGTCTCCGGGTCTACCGTGGACACATCCGTCCCACCTAAAAGCACCTTCCCGCCGGTGACGTCCCAGAACCGGGCAGCCAGTTTGCAGGCGGTGGACTTCCCGCCCCCGGAGGGACCAATGAGGGCGGTGACCTCCCCCTGGCGGGCGGTGAAGCTCACATCTTCCAACACCCCTGCTCCCTCCCGGTAGGCAAAGGAGACATGGTCGAAGGTGATGTCGTATCGGTCGGGGTGGAAGTTCTCTGTTCCTGTCTGCACCGGCTGTTCCAGAATAGAGCGCATCCGTTCAATCTGCAGCTTGGTGTTGAAGGTGGCGGCGATATTCTGGAGTACCACTCCCAGGGGATCGTACAGCCGGGCAGCGGCGAACAGGAAGCCCAGGAAATAGAGGAAGGAGAGCTCCCCGGCCAGCAGCAGCGCCCCGCCGGTGAGCACCGTGGTGGCAAGCCCCAGGCGCAGGAATGCCTGAGCGGAGCACACAAACACGCCGGTGGCCAGCTCGGACCGGATGGAACTGCCTTCCATAGCAGATAGCCTTGCCTCCAGGTCGCCAAGATACCGCTCCTGCCGGTGGCAGGCCTTGATGTCCCGGATGGTCTCCAGCCCCTCCTGGATGCAGTCGGCCACCGCCCGCTTATTCAGGATGTTTTTCGTTCCGAAGGCGTCCTGGATCTTTTTGGAGCCCGCCGTCAGCGCCACCGCCACGGGCACCACCCACAGCACCGCCAGGGCCATGCGCCAGTCGCAGGCAAACATACACACCCCGATCACCAGCGTGGAGCCGACGGAGGCGAACAGCTGGGGCACATAGTGGGAGAACATCTGGTCCAGGCTGGAGCAGTCGGCGATCATGGTGGAGGTCAGGTCGCTGAGATCACGGTTCCCGAAAAAGGACAGGGGAAGCCTGCGCAGCGTCTCCGCCAGGCTCACCCGGCGGTTGGCACTCTCCCGGTAGGTGGCGATGTAGAGGGAGGCGTACTGGAACCAGTGAAGGACGAACAGCAGGACCAGCACCGCCAGGGCAAAGCCCACATAGAGCCAGAACCCGTCCGTGGGACTGCCGCCGCCCTCCAGACAGCCAAGCAGGTGTTGAACTGTAAACAGAACCGCCCCGACGGGGAACATGAGAGCCAGATTGCACACGAAGCACCAAATCACGGCCTTCACCAGGTCTTTGGCTCCCTTCTCACTGAGGGCGAAGATGTGTTGTAATTTCTTTATCATACCGCTGCCTCCTTTCCGACCTTCCACTGGGCGCTGCGCTGATAGTCCGCCCACATGGCGGCGTAGACGCCGTTTTTCTCCAATAGGGCACTGTGGCTGCCCTGCTCTGCGATCTTCCCCTCGCTGAGAACGATGATGTTGTCCGCATTCTGCACCGTGGACAGCCGGTGGGCGATCATCAGAACCGTTTTGTTCCGGGTCAGCGTCTCAAAGGCCTTTTGGATCTGATGCTCGTTCTCCGGGTCGGCGAAGGCGGTGGCCTCGTCCAGCACCACGATAGGGGCGTCCTTCAAAATGGCCCGGGCCAGGGCGATGCGCTGCTGCTCCCCGCCGGAGAGGTAGACGCCTTTGGCGCCCACCACCGTGTCCAGCCCCTGGGGCAGCTTTTCCAGGATGTCATCGCACTGGGCGGCATGGGCGGCGGCAAGCACCTCCTCCCGGGAGGCATCCGGCCGGGCAGCCCGGATATTTTCCAGCAAGCTCTCCTTGAACAGCCGGGTATCCTGAAACACAAAGGCCACCTGCCCCATGAGGGCAGCGCTGTCCAGCTCCCGCACGTCTGCGCCGCCTACGGTGACGCTGCCGCTGTCCACATCCCAGAACCGGGGGATCAGGCTGGCGGCGGTGGTCTTGCCCCCGCCGGAGGGTCCCACCAGAGCCACCACTTCACCGGGCCGGACAGAAAAGCTCACATCCTCCAGCGCGGGCCGATCCGCGCCGGGGTAGGTGAAGGTCACATGGTCAAAGGCCACGGCGTCACTGGCCGGCCTTTTTTGGACCTTCGGCTCCTCCATGGGCTGCTGGCTCAGGATCTCGTCCAGACGGCCGATGGCCTCGTCGGCCTCCATCACCGCCTCGCTCATATACATGATGCGGTTGATCATCTGGCCGCAGGCGGGGGCGAACAGGGCGTAGAAAATCAGATTCACCAGCGCGGTACGAACATCCCCGCCGGAGGCGATGAGCAGCGCCGCCGGGATCAGCAGGGCGAAGGTCCCGTTGATGAAGGTGAGGAAGCAGGTCTGGCCCGTCCGGCAGCTCATGGCATACTGGCTGGCCAGGTTGCTGTAATCCTGAATGGCAGCGTAGAAGGCCTTGAAGGAGTAGACCGTCTGCTGGAACATCTTCACCACCGGGATGCCCCGGACATACTCCACCGCCTCGCCGCTCATGCGCTCGATCTCCTTTTGATAGCGGTGGAAGAAGCCGGCGTTCTTGCCGCCCATCATCAGGCACATGGACAGCAAAGCCAGCACCATGGTGAGCAGGCACAGAAGGCCCATCCGCCAGTCAAAGATGAACAGCACAACAATGGCGGCGATGGGCGTCACCGCCGTGGCGGCCAGGTCGGGGAGCTTGTGGGCCAGCAGGTCCTCGGTCAGCCCGGCGTTGTCGTCGATGAGCTTGCGCAGCCGCCCCGATTGATTCCCGGTAAAAAAGCCCAGGGGGAGCTTCAGCACATGGGTCATGGCGGCGCGCCGGATGTTCCGGGCGGTGCGGAAGGCGGCGATATGGGTGGACATAAGGGCGGCAAAGTACAGCAGGATACTGCCAATGGCAAACCACACCGCCACCCAGCCAAAACGGCCCAGATCCCCGGCCCCGTCCAGGCTGGGCCAGGCGGCCAGTATGCTTCTGGCCACCAGCCAGACACACAGGTAGGGGGCCAGCCCCAGCACCGCCGACAGGGCGGAC